>Ga0209673_1001009_pt1 | contig 34098 bp, 28 predicted proteins | sample AraplaCol_mMS_r2_2_FD_184274 | JGI IMG/M metagenome (GOLD analysis project Ga0209673, IMG submission 184274) | Arabidopsis root microbial communities from North Carolina, USA - plate scrape MF_Col_mMS_r2 (SPAdes) (version 3) | ecosystem: Host-associated > Plants > Roots > Endosphere | place... | reverse complement strand
GGGGGGGGGGGGGGGGGGGGGGGGTCATGTAAATATACCTATATTTATTGATAGCCCTCCCGGATGTATTTAGATCGAGTCCCAACCAGTCTTGGGCAGTCGCGGCTGTCGACATTGACCATTTCGATATGCGTATGGGTTTAGAAGATAATGTATAAACATGCATGGAAATCAAAGTACTATTGGAGGACTTTACCGCTGCATCTTGTTCTTACATTGAAGCTAATATAATATGGTATAGCCTCAGGCTTGGTGCCTCTCCAGTAGTCCTAGTAACAGTTATAACGTAAACTTATGCAAATTTTAGCGACTTGAATGGGGCCTGGTACTCTACTATAACGTCTATATGGTTAAGACAGTTAGCTTCAAATTGAGATCACAATCTCGAACACTTGCTCAAGCTCCTTGAGCATGCGAGTGTAGACCTGATACTACACTAGTGTAGCTAGTGTACTAGTAATTAGTTACTGTAAAGAGCCTGCCAGCTTGAACTTCAGCTCCAAGCAGATGGCCAAACATTAATTTCCATGCCATTGAAACAATAAATAAGAACAATTGAGTCGATTCATGAGTACAGGGCCAGTACGAGTAGTCCAGCTCACGTGAGTTGTGGCAGAGGCCGCTCAGGGCGACTCTGGACCTGCATTCTTCCATGCACATCAGCGGGAGTATATAACATACATGGATCTTATATTGACTGATAATAATATAATATAGAATACGATGTACTAGTAGACAGATAAGACTATTACTTGTAATGTTTGCTAATCAATCAATCGAATGTTTTATGTCAACTGCCAATAGTATATGACAGGCCCGCTTCTATTCTTGTCCCGCGTAGTCATCGCCAGTGACGGGCCGGGGTCGAAAATCTAGATTTCTCCTCTTTTCTCCCATCACGTATCATTCTCACTCCCTTATCCCTCCCTCTTTCATCTCAACGATATCCATTTTATTTCAAAGATCTCTCTCCATCGAAGATCAACTCAATCCTAATTATATCCCAATCATCTTGAATCTCTGGAATCTTAAATTCTTAACGTTTGAACGGGTCCCCGCGTCATCGCCCCAGTCACCAACCCAGCCACCGTCTCCTTTTTCGCTCCGCTCTCCACGTGCTAATTGGACAGCTTCGATTTTACCAATTCGAACCCTTCTTCTTTTCTCATTCTTTTCCACCCCCCATTTTTCTTATTGTCGGAGCCTCCTTTTTTTCCATCATCATTTTTGAATCTTTCTGGGGGCGGCGCAAGACAACCATCTTTTTACCCTCCTGGTTGTGCGTTTGCTGTTTGACTGCGCGGTAAAACCGGTCGCAGACCCTCGAATTGGCTAGTTGGAAATTTCTCCTGACCCCTCCTCGGCCCAATTCCAATCTGTCTCGTGTAGAGACAGATTTTCGCCCGCCATGAGCCAGGAAGGATTCTCATTAAAATTCCGGCGTCCGTCCAGCAAACTTCACAAGGACGCCCCTAGCTTCAGTTCGCGCATTCTTCGGAGTCATCAGAGCACCACTTCTCTCAAACGTCATCCTTCCGCCCCAGTCTATCCGCGTTCTTCCCCCAGCGGTAGTCGCGAGCACGTTCGCTCGCGATCAAACGCTTCCGCTGCATTTGGTTCCTCATCTTCATCGCTGGATCATAGTGGTGGTCCTTCCCCCGTTCAGGACGAAGGTGCTCAATTTTCTGGTTACAGCTCTTCCCGCTCCCGCACACGCTCGAACCGCTTCTCCTACGATCAACACAGTTCGGATGAATTAAACACCCCTTTCGAGACGCGGGGCATGCTCAGTGCGTTGGATGAGAACAGCGCCGAGACCGATATTGAGCTCCAACCCCAGCAATCCCAACAACCTCCGCCCTTGAAATCGCATTATTCTAGCCCCGACGCACGTGGTCGCCAAACACTTCGACAATCTGCAAGTTTCACCAATTTTACGAATCGAATGGATCCTTTTGCCCACCGTGAGACCGAACGGCCTTCCCATTCCAAGCGGTACTCCGATGAGGGCAATATGCCGAATGGCCCATCTGGCCCCACGCCTACCGCGGGCAAGAGGCAGAGCAAGAAGGCGAGTTTCTCCAGCTTCGTGAATAACATGCTGGGCACTCCTCGCAACATCAAAATTTCGGCTCCGGAAAATCCCGTTCATGTCACTCACGTTGGTTATGATAACCAGACTGGTCAATTTACTGGTCTTCCTAAGGAATGGCAGCGCTTACTCCAGGAAAATGGCATTTCGAAGAAGGAACAGGAGGAACATCCGCAAACAATGATGGACATTATGCGATTCTATGAGAAGAATACCCGCGGAGATGATGACGAAGTTTGGCACAAATTCGACAACGCATACAGCGGGAACACCACCACCACCAGCAATAATAACAACAACGGTCGCAGTACCTCGCCTCCCGGAAGCCCGCGTTTTCCACAGAATCATGAAGGAAGTTTTGAGAACCCACGAGCACCTCCTCCTATCCCTCGAGGTGCTCCAACAAGCCCTCCGCAGCAAGTGCCCGCCATGTCTCCGCCGTTAGGTGGTCTGGTACCGCATCGTGCCCCTCCCAAGCCACCGACCAACATGACCCCGGTCCGTCCGCCGCCACAACCTCCAGTGTCTCAACCATATGGTGGTATTTCACAAAGGCCAGTGCAAGATCCCTATGGGCATAGCTTTGGTACTCCACCAATTCCGGAGTCAGAGCCGCTGGCTACGTCTTCTCCCCAGCTCAGCCGCTCCAGTTCTCGCAATGCCGGCCATTCCAAGGGACCCGGTATTGTCTCCAACCCTACGCAGTACCAGCAGCAACAAGAACAAGTCATGGCGGCAGCTCAGCAGGCGATTGCTTCGAAGCAGCTGGATCGCAGCACCAGTCATCGTCAACAACCGCAACAGCCACCACCAATTGCGACGAATATTGGAACTTCAACCACCGATCCTTCCTCGGCTGGTGCATCGCCATCGACGCGCGCACCCCCTGCCGCCCGGCCCCGCCAGCGCCAGCGCCAGAGCAATATTATGGATGTTCGAGCCCGTCTTTTATCGATCTGTCATCCTGGAGATCCGACCCAGCTGTACTACAATCTAAACAAGATTGGCCAAGGTGCATCTGGTGGTGTGTTTACAGCTTATGAGGCTGGAACAAACAGCTGTGTTGCGATCAAGCAGATGAACTTGGATCTTCAGCCCAAGAAAGATCTCATTATCAACGAGATCCTTGTCATGAAGGACAGCAAACATAAAAACATTGTCAACTTTTTAGAGAGTTATCTTCACGGAATTGACCTTTGGGTGGTCATGGAATATATGGAAGGTGGTAGTCTTACCGATGTGGTGACTTTCAACATTATGAGTGAAGGACAGATTGCAGCAGTTTGTCGAGAGGTAAGCCCTATTCGCTCTTTTTGATTTTCCAACCAGTGAACATAGTACTGACCATTTCTAAAGACACTTAATGGCCTGCAACATCTCCACTCCAAGGGTGTTATCCACCGAGATATCAAGTCGGACAACATTTTGCTTTCTATGGAAGGCAACATCAAATTGAGTATGTATTCGGTCACTGATTCCTTCCACGAAAACTACTAACTTAATGAACAGCTGACTTTGGCTTTTGCGCTCAAATTAATGATTCGCAGAATAAGCGTAATACAATGGTCGGAACGCCGTACTGGATGGCCCCCGAGGTTGTTACTCGTAAGGAGTATGGACGGAAGGTCGACATCTGGAGTTTGGGCATTATGGCCATCGAGATGATCGAGGGAGAGCCACCATATCTGACAGAGTCCCCATTGCGCGCGCTCTACCTGATTGCTACCAATGGCACACCCACCATCAAAGATGAACATAATCTTTCCCATATCTTCCGTGATTTCCTTCACTTGGCCCTCAAGGTTGATCCCGAGAAGCGTGCTTCAGCCCACGATCTACTGAAGGTTCGTTCTTGTTTCATTCCCCCGAATTCATGTCCGATACTAATATACGCCACAGCACCCTTTCATGTCTCTATGCTCTCCACTGAACCATCTTGCACCCCTCGTGAAGGCTGCTAGGATCAGCCGTGCTCAAGAAAAAGCACAGAAGGGCGGAGCTTAGACAGCTAAGAAGAATTCTAGTCTTCGGCTGTTTGGATTGTTTCGGTTCTTTCCTTCTTCATTTTTCTTTTCATTTTTTTTGTTTCATTCTTCTGCCCTTTCTTTCGCTGTCTATCCCTCTTCCCATCTCGTTTCAGATACCCCATCACTCCCGATGTTTCTTCTCGATCCGGACATGCTTATCTTCGCATCATGTCGCCCGGGTCCAGTTCCAGTGTCAAATTATCATTTTTTTAAACCACTTTATTTCCTGATGAACATCCTTTTGTGATGAAAACAATCTGACTTCACGAGCCTGTTTTGTGTCTGTCCCGTTATTTCTACGTCTTTGTCTTGCCTTCTAGTGATGTGCTTGTGTAGCGTTCTGTAGTCCTATTTCCGGTACTTCCCAGCGTGGTTTAATGCTGATCTCGTGGCGTCACAGACAAGGAGTATGAGGCTTCCATTGCATTATATTATCTCGTGCTCGCAGGATTTAGAATGCGGCATTCTCACGTCCGGAGTTTGGGGTTGCGAAAGGCCTTTTACGATTTACGATCTGTGGTATTCCTTTTCAATTACATCTCTTTCGATTTTTCCAAAAAAGGTTGTTTAAGAAGGACATTCCTGCTTACCTTCCCAGGTGGTATATTTTCAAAAAATAAGACAATCTCGATTATTTCCTAATAAAGTGGTAATGCGAACACCTTGGAAACACCTGGGCAGGTGTTTCCAAGGTGGGCATATTGGGGCCCCTCTTTGTATATATATCAGGGGGATCATTCTAGCCTAAGGTAATAGATACGAGTACGAGAACCCATGAAAAGAATATCCACACCTTATGACACCCAGATGCAACTGATTGCCAGAATAGTAGAAGAGAAATCAACCTACGTAGGCTATTTTGACATACAAAATACAGGAGCCTACCATGCGGAGCCAAATGGAAAAAAAATCACAAGGCAGACGTGAAGAGCTAAGAATATCCGAGCTGTCGAGCTCCATCGTCATCGCCTGCTGACTCAGGTTTCCGGGCACAACACCTGCTCCCAGAACATTTCCACGATCATCATCTTGGCTTTTTGATCCAAGCAGTGCTATTGCAAGACCCTGCATTTTCCCTATATTCTTCTCACCTCGCATTTCTCGCCGTCCGATTTCTCGTCTCGGCGGTGTACACCTTGACTCTCTTCCCAGCTCCGCCCACTGTGGTCTTAAGTCCACTCCCCGCATTTCGTGCTCGACCGCTGTCGCTGCGAAAAATACACCTTGCCGTGCCCCTCAAGACACAGTAGGAATAAGATAATCAAGGCATAAGAAGCGAAAGCCACTCGAACCGGCCAGCCGAACTATTCTGGAGGCTGATTTAGCCAGCTATTCGTGCTAAGGCAGAGGAGGCGGTGCCCGACTTCCCCGAACCAACTACAACATCTTCCCTGACCACCTGGTCTTATAACGACTCGCCCACTGAAAATGTTTCGCGCACAACAGAATGCTTTCGATGATGCCGTCGGTAAGTCATACACATTGCGACTTAAGTGGTCGACTCGGAGACTCCTATGCCAAGCGAATTGCGCTGCGAGGCCGAGGCCGAACCCGCTGAGCCATGACTGCTGCGCGCAAGAGACCCCTTGAATCCTATTCCTGAGTGAGATCGCTGACATTTGCTTCAACTGTGATAGCCAAGGCGACGGACGAAAACCTGACTTCCGAGAACTGGGAATACATTCTCGTGCGTAAACCCTAACCGACTGGTCGAAAACAATGGGACGGGATAATGGGCGATTCAGGAGGCTAACATGGCTTGCTTTTTGCAAAATAGGATGTTTGTGATAAAGTCGGCGCTGAGGAATCTGGGTATGCTATTCTAGCTTTCCAAAGACTACCTTGATGCGGGAGCCTACCGGCACGAATGCTAATGATATCACGACCGTACAGCGCAAAAGAGGCCGTTGCTGCCATGATCAAGAGATTGGCTCACAGAAACGCTAACGTACAACTCTATACATTGGAAGTCAGTAAATCCGCCCTCGCATACATATGTGCGCATTCAATCTAAGATCACCTGGCTAACTTGTACCATGTAGCTTGGTAACTCGCTAGCACAAAACTGTGGACCGAAGATTCATCGAGAGCTGGCCTCTAGAAGCTTTACTGATGCTCTTCTGCGATTGGCGGCTGACCGGGTAAGTTTGCAATATAAGATGCACTGGCTATATGATCGCCCACTAACATGCATATAGAATACGCACCAACAAGTGAAATCTAAGATTCTGGAGCGCATGGAGGAATGGACCGAGATGTTCTCATCTAACCCAGACTTTGGAATTATGGAGCAGGCCTACATGAAGCTGAAGACGCAGAGTGAGTTTCTCGGATATCATAGGCTCTCTTGCATGGCTAATTGGTACTGTTTGTTAGACCCGAACCTCCAGCCGCCATCTAAGCCCGTGAAGCAGCGAATTACAGATGTTGATAGACAAAAGGAAGAAGAAGAGCTCCAGATGGCATTGGCACTTTCCGTCAAAGAAAGAAAACCTGTTCCTGGGCCTTCCCAAGCATCTTCGTCTGCAGCTGCAGCTGCTCCCGCCGCATCCACTCCTACACCCGGCCCCGCTACAGTGGCCCAGGACGAGCCAGCTGTATCTCATGCTGTCCCACCGGGCACTTCAGCAGCTACTATCTCGCGGGTGAGGGCCTTGTTCGACTTTCAGCCTTCTGAACCCGGCGAACTCCAGTTTCGAAAAGGCGATATTATTGCTGTTTTGGAGTCTGTCTACAAGGATTGGTGGAAGGGTTCACTTCGAGGCCAGACCGGAATTTTCCCTCTCAACTATGTCGAGAAGCTGGCCGATCCAACGGTTGAAGAGCTCCAGCGCGAGGCGCAGATGGAAGGAGACGTTTTTGGCCAAATCAAGAACGTGGAGAAGCTGTTGACACTATTGAGCACTCGCAGCTCTGATTTGAATGTCCAGGAGAATGAGGAAATCACCACACTTTATCATTCGACCCTGGCCATTCGGCCAAAACTCATTGAGTTGATTGGCAAATACTCCCAGAAGAAAGGTATGTGACTCTCAGTGTGCTGCGAAGGCGTAATGCTAATAAAACTCTAGATGAATTCACTCAGCTCAATGAGAAGTTTATCAAGGCTCGCCGAGACTATGAATCTATGCTGGAGGCTTCAATGGCTCACCCGGCTCAACCCCAGTACGGAAGGCCTGGACAGCCCCAGTATGGATATCCAGGTGCCGCTGCTCCTGGGTATCCTCAAGGGCCTCCTCCTCAAGCTGATCAACGTTACTTCAGCCCTCGGCCTCAGGAAACACAACCTCCACAGCCGCAAGGCACACCATTTTATGGAGCGGAGCAAACCATGCCTTACCGGCCTGCATCTCATTCTCCCGACCCTCGACTGCAGTATTCTGGAGCGCAGCCTCTGCAGCCACAGCAAGCAGCACCTCAGGTCCCAGTTTCAGACCCATACCAGCAACCAGTGCAGCACCGTCCCCAGTCTACCTATGATCACCCCCAGGAACTAGGCACATCTGTATATGATTCGCCTGTTGACCATACTACTGCCGGAGGACGTCCATCCCACGCTGCTAGCGGCCAAGCTCCGCCGATGGCCCACCAGCAATTCGTACAACAGCACCCGCAACAGCAACAGGATTACTCTCCATCAGCCTACTCGGCCGATGATTCAGCTCAGCTGCCCTCAGCCCCTGGAATGGCCCCTCCCCAGCAAAATCTCAACCATTTCCCTCCGCAAACGCAAAGCCAAGCTCCCTATCCCGACTCTCCTAGCATTCACCAACAAGCCCCATCTCATCAACCACCGCCTGTCCCGGGTGCAGGAGCACCACCTTCTCAATACACTGCTTTCAATCCGGCATCATCAGCTCCCCCGGGCAGTGGAGAATATCAAGCGTATCAGCCTCCCCCAGGTGGAGTGCCTGCATCGAACCCTGCGTCTTTCTACAGATAAACGAGTGGTTCATCTGTGTTAGATGTGAAATAAGTATCCAAGTGCTTTATCTTTGCCGTCGTCTTCTTCACCCTTTTGCTTATCTATCCCCCCGTTGGCTGCGTTTGCTTGGAATACCATTGGTCGTGTAATTAGCCGATCACTGGCTACCGGCTGAAGATGTACACCAGTTCATATGTTTCTTTATACCTCGGTTGTTTAGCAAATGTGATTTCCCTGCTATGTCCGTATTCGTTCATCTTCTATCATTTCAATTTTTAGTAGTAGCCTCGACTAATGTAAGCTTTCACTGGCATCTCACTCCCCTGTACTCGAAACCACGTGATGTTAAACAGGAATCTTCCATATATACTTCAGTCTTAACGAGCCAACCGTCCAATAATGAGTCAATTGCTTGATATTGGCTAGAGCGATAGCTAACTGAGCCGAATTTCAATTTGAAACAATTGACGAAAATTATCTGCTTAAATAGATCATGATCAAGGACAGCAACCGTTCCGATTATCGTCCCATCACGTGATAGATATCGACCTTCCTCGACCCGCTGCCCTCGCCCGACGGGCGACAACAAGTAACGCGAAACCAGCGTCGTCTGCGTCAAGTCCGCATCGCGGTCGGAATAAAGTGGCCATCGTGGTCATTCACTTCCAGAAGATACCGCCACTCGCTACCCGCGTAACGCATATCCGACGAAAACACCAACCCTCCCTGATAGCTTCCCCGCAATCGCGTCGTTTCCTCGAGGACGATGATCGGCATTGTATGAAGCGTTGAGATCAGACGCTTCGGGCCCCCGCGAGCCACTTGTGGGCCTCCATTTTGATTATCGACAAAGTTATCACCTACGTGCTTCCTGGAACGACCAACCGCAGTCATGGAAGCTGACTGGGATGAACTGGCGCGCATGCCTATGCCGCCACCAAGTCCACATGCTATGCCCACTGTTGCGACAGCAGTCGCATTTGACGATGTTATGGAACTTCTTTGGACCGGAAATGAATACGTAAGTGTCTATATTAGGGAGCAAACTGTCGGAAATCACTAACGTAGTATCTTACTAGGGACGACTCTCTTCATTTTGCGGACCTGAACTAGCTCGTTACACCTCCGTACGAGCACACCCAGCTTCTGAAGGAATGGTACGACAGATATTGTTCCATGAGCGAGGTGTCATATCGATTTCTTCCAAGAGTATACACATGATCACTCGACGCGGTCTGACACAATGGCATCTGAATCACGAGGAAATGGTGGATCTCCGCTGTATGAGCTTCACGGCCCAACTCAATCGAATTCTCGTTGCGGGCTGCCAGAAAGTTATGTTCACAGTGGACATTGACAAGGGAACCATTGTGGATAAGTTACCCACGGAACACAGCTACACGATGATGAAGAAGAGTCGATACCTCTGCGCAGCAACAGACACGGGCTCTGTGAATGCACTTAGCTTAGCAGACTTCAGTGTTGTGAAATCCTGGCAGGCTCATGGCACGGCTGTCAATGATATGGATGCTCGGAACGACTTGCTGGTCACCTGTGGCTTTTCCGTACGACACCTCGGCTCTCCAATCGTCGATCCACTAGCCAACGTTTATGATCTTAAGACATTATCACCATTACCTCCCATCCCATTTCATGCTGGAGCTGCCTATGTTCGCATGCATCCGAAACTTCACACAACGAGTTTCGTCGCTTCGCAAACGGGCCAGCTGCAGGTTGTGGATCTTATGAACCCCAATGCGATAAATCTACGACAGGCAAATGTGTCGCTTATGCTTGGCCTTGATATATCCCCGTCAGGCGAGGCCTTAGCAATTAATGACGCTGAATGCTCGATACACCTATGGGGCTCGCCAACAAAAATCCATTTCAACGAGATGAGCAAGGAAATGGAATTCGCTGATGTTCCCACTCGTCCAAACCCAATTGACTGGTCCCTTGATACCCCCCTGAACATGGTAGGAATGCCATATTACCACGAGCGTCTCTACTCAGCTTGGCCTAGTCACCTATTATTTGAAATTGGCAGTCCGCCAGCTCAGTTGGATCAGTCATTGCTCCCATACCTGCGCCCCTCAGAAGTGGGGCACCATGCGCCAAATCCTAGGAAGACTCGACGCAATCAGGTCGAAAACACACGCGCATTGGCAAACGCAGAGCCTGCTCTTATTGCTCCCAAGTTTTTGAGCGAGAAGGCTCGAGATCAGAGCAAATCGAAACTAGAAAGTTCAGTTACCGATGCGGCCGAAGCTCTCGCAGGGGCAAAGATAAATGGCGAGAGCGACGATGATCCTCTCCTCAAGTACAGCAATGTCGAGATCAAGTATAGTCGCTTTGGCGTGGACGACTTTGATTTCCGGTATGTGTTTGTTTGATACTTTGCAACCACATCGATGTCGGAATCGATATTGGAAAACACTGGATTGTCTGCTAACATCGCCTCTAGGTTTTACAATAAAACAACGTTTTCCGGGCTTGAGACTCATATTGCGAACTCATTCACGAATTCTCTCCTTCAACTCCTCAAGTTCATTCCTTTATTCCGAAACCTCGCTCTCAACCATGCCGCTGGCTCCTGCATATTCGAACACTGTTTGCTCTGCGAATTGGGATACTTATTCGACATGCTCGAGAAAGCAAATGGTCAGAATTGCCAAGCAACGAATCTGCTCAAAACGTTCAGTAGTTTCCGGGAAGCCTCAAACCTCGGGCTTTTGGAGGAAAACTTGACCAATAAATCTCTCTCGACCGCAATTCAAGCAGTGAACCGATTCTTCTTGACGCAGATAGCACACGACTTCCGCATGATCCAGCCAAACTCTGAGGACCTGGACCTACGTCTTGCTACGATTGCCTCCGAGTCAATACGCTGCATGTTCTGTCAAAATGAGACCGTGCGGCCGGGCAACTCACTTGCTAACGAGCTTCTGTATCCCACTTTGGACCCAAAGCATGTGAGAAGAAACCCCGCCTATCGCTTCTCTAGTATTTTGCGAGCCAGTATCGAGCGCGAAACACAAAATCGTGGATGGTGCAACTATTGCCGGCGGTATCAACAGGTTATGATTCGGAAGACCGTGCATCGGATGCCTTTGATTCTCGTCCTCAATGCAGCTTTAACGAATCCGATCTGCCGCCGGTTGTGGACTATCCCTGGATGGCTTCCCGATGCAGTTGGTGTTATCATCGACAATGGACAAGTTGCTTGTTTTGAAGGCGATGAACTCCGCCTAAGAATACAGAACAATACCCCTGGACTCGTTGTCTATGACTTGGTTGGACTAGTCTCCGAGATTGACATTCCAGAGCACCAAAAACCACACTTGGTATCCTTCATTAATGTTTCCCTATCTGACCGGGAGCATAAGGACCGGGATAAGTGGCATTTGTTCAATGACTTCTTGGTTACCGAAGTCGAACGGGATGAAGCCCTTCGATTCACACAACCGTGGAAGCAGCCTTGCGTGCTAGCCTTCCAGGTCAGGGACGCACGCCACTCTGTCGATGATTCATGGAAGAAATCTCTCGACACCACCCTCCTTTTCCGCGAGTGGTCATTAAATGGTGGTCACCAAGTCGATTCATGCCGTACTCTTACCGAAGAAGAAAAACCTCAACCCGGCACGCCATTGGCCCTGGATACGGAGTTCGTGGACCTTGAAAAGGCCGAGATTGATGTCAAAGCAGATGGCTCTCAGGAAATGGTGCGACCAAACAAGAGTGGTCTTGCTAGAGTCTCGGTACTGCGGGCTTCTGGTATCGACGAAGGCGTGCCGTTTATCGACGACTACATCACTATTAGAGAGCCAATTGTGGACTATGTCACCCAGTATTCCGGTATCAAACCTGGCGACCTAGATCCACGGACAAGCGAACACAATTTGGTACCCTTGAAGGCGGCTTACAAGAAGCTCTGGCTACTCCTCAACTTGGGATGTATCTTTGTCGGTCATGGCCTAGCATCGGATTTCCGCAAAATTAACATCCAAGTCCCCAAGTCCCAAACAGTGGACACACAATATCTCTTCTTTCATCCCGGCAAAAACCGCCGTCTCAGTCTTCGTTATCTTGCCTGGGCTGTCTTTAAAGAATACATCCAAGAGGAACCCTCCCCAGACACAATACAGGGGCATGATTCTATTGAAGATGCCCGCATGGCAATGCGTCTTTGGAAAAAGTTCCAAGAATACGAGGACGCAGGAATCGTCGCACAGATGCTCGAAGAAATCTTCCGCGAAGGCCAGAAGCTGGGCTTCCGACCTCCTCCCAAGAATGGCACTCCCGCCGTGCTATCTCGCCCCGGAACCGCCATTACAATGCAGAATGACAGCGGTCGAAACACCCCTAGCGCATCCGATGCTAACGCTGCTGTCGCCGCGGCTGGAAATACGCCTGCAGCAACCCCCCCTCCTACGAGTGCCCCAACAACGCCACGACAGGCTTTCCGGAGATCTATTGCCCTTACCCCCAGCAATGGCAGTTTCTCAGGGCCAGGAACGAATGACTTCTTTGGTGGAAGTCCTCTTCGGTAAACGTTCAATCCTTTCTTTTTTCAAGATCATTAGGCTGGGTAGTTGCGGTGCCCTTGCTGTTGTGCCCAATTGGGACACAGCATGATCTGCAATGGCAAAGAAACCTAGTCTAGACACTTTATAAATGCATAGCTAAAGTTCAAATTCCATCGGGCCTACGTATTGAATTGTAAATATCAATTATTGTAATTTAAACTCTCATGGGTATAAGGCCGTCTCGCTCATGCCCCGATTTGGTTGAGTGGGGAATGACGTGGTCTGCCTCATCAGAACTTCCCTCGCTTCTAAGCTGCTTTCTTCTTCTACAACTTTCGACCGAGGTATTCTCAGGTCTGTTTTCATTTTATTACCTAGCGTTCAAGTTCCTCCTTGATATATCGATACACTTCGCTTTGTACACAGCTGCAATACTCACCATCTCCATTTCCCCCACCTCCCTGTCTTCTCCCCCGCCAAAACTGCGATCCGATACCTTTTTGCTCCCTGAGCCCCCCACCATGTCGAGACACCGCGTGAAAAATGTCGGATACGATGACGATGACTACTATAGTGACGATGGATACGACTCGCCTGATCCCGAGGAGCAGGAGCTCTTGCAACGGGCTACTGCTGAGGTCTTGCAGCAGCTTAGCGCGGGGCAGCCGCCGGTGAATGTTACTAAAGATGAGGCACAAGAAACACTATATTACTACTATTACGACGTGGAGAAGTCGGTGAACTACCTCAAAGGTACGATTCATAATCCAATTGCTTGATAATAGGACTTCAAGACTCCTGCGCGAAAGTCGGTAAACAGACAGGTGGGCTGATGACGGATATGTGCAGGCAAAAAGGAGAAGGATACGAAAAAGCAGCAGGCCGCTGCTGCTGCGCAGAAGACGAAACCTCAACCCGGTAAGCAATTAATTCTTTTGCATTGGATTTCAACGCCTCGTGGCTGGGCTCAAGACCTATCGTGCGGTCTGGATGGGGTGTCAAGATGCTGGTGAATTGCTTTGAAGGTATGTATTGAAGCTTATGGTAGCTTGGTACCTCATTCTATCTCTGAAGATTATGGAACTGACGTGGCATGGAAGTTTGGACTATGTTCTAACAGGTATTCCAGTACTAGGATTCCCAGCGGCCAATCCTCCTCCGATGGCACATTTCTCTGCGGCCGACTTCTTCCGCGATTGTCCGTGGCTCAATGTTCCTTCACATCGCAAGGCTGAGATTATGGTGGAGCCATTATACCCCCAGCTTGGGCTGTTGGGTGGTGCACCCGAGGCCGGAGGAAAGCCCTCCAAGCTTGCTCAGCTTGCAGCAGCGCGAAAGAAGAAGGAGGCTGAAGCTGCAGCTGCAGCATCACCGACTTCATCTGTACCACAGGCTGGACAGCAAAGTGCACCGGTGTCCGAGGCACGCGCAGCTCCGCTTTCTCTTAGCGAAAGACTGGCAAAAGCGAAGGCGGCAAAATCTTCTGAGCCAAGCTCTGGACTTGCAGGTCTGAAACAAGCAAGTCAATCAGCCTCATCTTCACCATCGTCGCCTGCAAAGAAGCTCTCGGTATCTGAGTCGAGCAAGACTATCCCAAGTCCAGTGCGCAGCCCAATAGAGCAGAGGGAGGAGCCAAGCCAAAAGCGTGAATCACAGCCGGAGACACCTGCGATTCGCGCCGCACCATCTACATTTGCGAGCATCATTGTTGGAAGCCCAGAAGGACCGACGATGGCTGAGCCCAGCCACTTGTACTCGAATGATGTTGATCTTCTCAAGATCTATGGACAAGATCATGCTGAACCTTTTGACTTTGCAGGCCCTAGCCCCGATGATGTGGTGCTCAATGCTCAAAATACAGCAAAAGGTTTGGCGATTCGCAACAAGAGTTGAAACCCCTCGCCTAATAATATGCAGGAATGAAGTCCAAATCCGCCGCATCCAAATCGGGTGATAAAAAGGCGCAAGGTGACCTAGCAGGCGGAATGAACAATCTCTCCGTGGAAGAGAAAGTCACGGTTAAAAGCAAGAACTTGAATGTCCTGGACGAGTACAATAAGTCTAAGAGGAAGAAGTCGGCTAATTTTGTTGTTATCGGTGGGTCTATGAGCCATTATTTGTACATCTAATGCTCCTGTACTAATATGATCTGTATAGGACATGTTGATGCGGGCAAGAGTACTCTGATGGGACGGTTACTAGCCGACCAAGGAGCCATCGACCAACGGACATTAGAGAAATATCGGAAAGAGGCGGAGAAGATTGGAAAGGGATCCTTTGCACTCGCATGGGTCTTAGACCAGGGCTCGGAGGAGCGCGCACGAGGTGTTACAATTGATATTGCAACCAACAAATTTGAGACAGAGAAGACTGCCTTCACGATTGTCGATGCACCGGGTCATCGGGACTTTGTTCCGAATATGATTGCCGGCGCCAGTCAGGCAGACTTCGCTGTGCTGGTCATCGACTCTAGTGTCGGCAAGTTCGAATCCGGTCTAAAGGGCCAGACCAAGGAGCATGCATTGCTAGTACGCAGCATAGGTGTGCAAAAGATCATCGTGGCTGTCAACAAGATGGATTCTGTTCAGTGGGACAAAGAGCGCTTTGTGGAGATTGAGCAGCAGATTTCTTCTTTCCTTATGACTGCTGGTTTCCAGGAGAAGAACATTTCCTTCATTCCTTGCTCGGGTGTACTTGGTGACAACATTACTCGCCGGAGCGAGGAAGCAAACGCATCTTGGTACACTGGCCGAACTCTGATTGAGGAGCTCGAGACTTCAGAACCCTACACACATGCACTCGACAAGCCTCTACGTATGACCATTGGCGACGTTTTCCGCGGTGGTGTACAGAACCCGATCTCAATCTCTGGTCGTCTTGACGCTGGCAGCTTGCAGACCGGTGATCAAATTCTCACCATGCCAAGCGGTGAAAAGGCTTTGATCCGCAGTGTGGAAGTCGACAGCGAGCCTAGTGACTGGGCCGTCGCAGGTCAGAATGTTGTGCTAAACTTGGCAAACATTGATCCCGTTCATCTTCGATCTGGCGACGTGGTCTGTCGAGCATCCTCGCCGATCCCAGTCATCACGACATTCACGGCTAAGGTCTTGGCTTTCGAGCACCTCATGCCTATGCCTGTTGATGTGCACCGCGGACGACTTCATGTCCCTGCGCGTATTAGCAAGATGGTAGCATCTTTAGACAAGGCCTCTGGTTTGCCTATCAAGAAGCGGCCTAAGATTGTGTCGCCCGGTACTGTGGCACGGGTGGTGGTTGAGATGGACCAGGCAGTGCCTTTGGAGGCCCCCACAAGAGTTGTTCTCCGAAGCGGAGGGACAACAGTAGCGGCTGGGTTATTAGAGTAAATGAGATCTGGTATTCATGTTTAGAGGTGGTTCTGGAAGATACCCTTACACAAGGACATCAAGGTAGCAAAAATGGAAGACTAAATACGTATTTCCAAATATGAGCAGTTCCCTTACCTCCAGGTCATTTGAAGATATATATAAAATTATTGACTAGACCGTAGAAATTCTGGGAACATTCGCATTTCTGCTATTAAAACTACAGATATACTACCTAGTAACTAGTATCATACCTATCAAGGTTGATCCAGTTAGGTATGCTGGAAGTGGGAGTAAATAAACATGACACCTCCGACCTAAATATATTGAAAAAAACGATGAGATGGTAAGCTTCCATACTATACTACTACACTCAAGGCAAAGAAGACTTCAATAATGATAACATGTTCTTCTATACATAGTACTTCATAGACATACAGGTGTATGCCAAGTTTGGTTACTCAAATTTGGATCATCCAAGCTGAAGATAGGATGTTCCTGAGGCTCTGCCGATCCTTGACCTTTCTACCTCGCCCCATGCTTCCCTGCCCAGAGGATCGGAATGTACTGTCGATCTTCAAGGGAACTGGGCTCGACTGGTCCACTCTAGCATATGTCATTTAGTGGTAAACCTGTTGTACATGCCACTTGTCTCCTCTCGATCGGTCTATGAAGTACTATGTATAGAAGAACGTGTTATCATTATTGAGTTATTGGCGTGAGTAACCCTTGGAACCCTGAAGGGCCCTCAATTTGGGGGCAAACGCTTAGCTGCTTCTAGCAAATTCGACAGGGTGGCGGTAGATGATTGGTTAAATCCCTGCTAATTTAGTGGGCCCTCAGAGCTAGTCTAGCCTAATCAAGATAAAACTTACCTTTTTCAAGCAGGCGGTGAAGACTCGAAAAAACCGCGGGTCCAAGCGTGGCTGAGTCAGACATTTCCTCAGTGAAGTCCACCAATCAGAACGCGAGAAGTAACCTCAGTAGAAAAGGCCATGCTGGCCGCTGCGCGTGAAGGAGGCCCTTCATACAAGTAGGCCTTCCGCGCTCACCTTCCACTTTTCTCTTCTCTTCTCCATCTCCTTTAGGGTCTCCTCCCACCCACTTATACGACCAATTCGACAATCAGTGAGGACACACTCGAGTGTGCTTTTGTCGATTCAATCTTTCTTTATTCACAATGGCGCGCCTCTCGACAAGCAGCGCCGGCGCGTCCAAGTCGTTCACTTGGACCACCGTCTTTTACCTTCTTCTGGTGCTGATTGCGCCCATTGCTCTGTTCGGTACCTCCGTCCAGGCTGAGAATGACACCGATGTTGAGAACTACGGAAGTGTTATCGGTATTGATTTGGGAACTACATACTCGTAAGTGTTTGTGTTTTGTGTGTTTTTGTGGCAATTGGTCTCTTCTCCCAGAAGCTAACTTGTTTGTTTTTACAGTTGCGTTGGTGTGATGCAACAAGGAAAGGTTGAGATCATCGCCAATGACCAGGGTAACCGTATCACTCCTTCTTACGTCGCTTTCACCGATGAGGAACGTCTTGTTGGTGACGCCGCCAAGAACCAGTACGCCGCCAACCCTACTCGCACCATCTTCGACGTCAAGCGTTTGATTGGTCGCAAGTTCGACGACAAGGTCACCCAGAAGGACGCCAAGTCTTTCCCTTTCAAGGTTGTCAACAAGGATGGCAAGCCAAATGTCAAGGTCGAGGTCAACAAGACCCCCAAGGTCTTCACCCCTGAGGAAATCTCCGCCATGGTTCTCGGCAAGATGAAGGACACTGCCGAGAGCTTCCTTGGCAAGAAGGTCACCCACGCCGTTGTTACTGTCCCCGCCTATTTCAATGATGCTCAGCGTCAGGCCACCAAGGATGCCGGTACTATCGCCGGTCTGAACATCCTGCGTGTTGTCAACGAGCCCACTGCCGCCGCTATCGCGTACGGTCTTGACAAGAACGATGATGAGCGCCAGATCATTGTCTACGATCTCGGTGGTGGTACTTTCGATGTCTCCCTTCTGTCTATTGACCGTGGTGTCTTCGAGGTTCTCAGTACCGCTGGTGATACCCACCTTGGTGGTGAGGACTTTGACCAGCGTGTCATTGACCACTTCGTCAAGCTCTACAACAAGAAGAACAACGTCGATGTCACCAAGGATCTGAAGTCCATGGGTAAGCTCAAGCGTGAGGTCGAGAAGGCCAAGCGTACTCTGTCTTCCCAGATGTCCACCCGTATCGAAATTGAGTCTTTCCACAACGGTGAGGACTTCTCCGAGACTCTGACCCGTGCCAAGTTCGAGGAGCTTTGCAACGATCTGTTCAAGAAGACTCTCAAGCCTGTCGAGCAGGTTCTAAAGGATGCCAAGGTCAAGAAGGCTGATGTTGATGACATTGTCCTTGTTGGTGGCTCCACCCGTATCCCCAAGGTTCAGAGCCTCATTGAGGAGTTCTTCAACGGCAAGAAGGCCAGCAAGGGTATTAACCCTGACGAGGCTGTTGCCTTCGGTGCCGCCGTCCAGGGTGGTGTTCTTGCTGGTGATGAGGAGCTGAAGGACGTTGTTCTGATGGATGTCAACCCTCTGACTCTCGGTATTGAGACCACTGGCGGTGTCATGACCAAGCTCATTCCCCGTAACACCGTCATCCCCACCCGCAAGTCCCAGATCTTCTCTACTGCGGCTGACAACCAGCCCACTGTGTTGATCCAGGTCTTCGAGGGTGAGCGCTCTATGACCAAGGACAACAACCAGCTCGGAAAGTTCGAGCTGACTGATATCCCTCCCGCTCCTCGTGGTGTTCCTCAGATTGAGGTCGCTTTCGATCTGGATGCCAACGGTATCCTCAAGGTCAGCGCCAGTGACAAGGGCACCGGTAAGGCCGAGTCTATCACTATCACCAACGACAAGGGCCGCCTCACTCAAGAGGAGATCGAGCGTATGGTCCAGGAGGCTGAGGAGTTCGCTGAGGAGGACAAGGCCATGAAGGCCAAGATTGAGGCCCGTAACGGCCTGGAGAACTACGCCTTCAGCTTGAAGAACCAGGTCAACGACGACGATGGTCTGGGTGGCAAGATCGATGAGGACGACAAGCAGGCCATCCTGGACGCTGTCAAGGAGGCCGTCGACTGGCTGGAGGACAACGCCGCCACCGCCAGTGCTGAGGACTTCGAGGAGCAGAAGGAGCAGCTTTCTGGTGTCGCTTACCCGATCACCAGCAAGCTGTACGGCTCTGGTGCTCCTCCTGAGGACGACGAGCCTCTGGACCACGACGAACTGTAAAATTATCTTTTGAGGCATTACCCATGGAGTTTATTTTTCAACCTTTTGCTTGTGTTTCTAGTCAATATGCGCGGGTCCCAAGATTGCCCGTCGCGCCGAGTTTGGCTTGAGCCAACTCTAAATACCATGATACCTTTTTTATTATACTATCTCTTCAATGTACACATCCAACGTAAAGTAAATCTTGCCATTGACACCAGAGAATTTTTCAAACATGTCATTGTCTATATTGTTCCCTCAAATGTCTAATTTCCACGAGCAATAACCTCCTTCACAGTCTCCGCTACAACCTGATGATCATCCTCTTGCTTCAATCCACTAACAACAACAACAGCAACAATACCCTCAACTCCACGAACACGAATAGGATATCCGCCTCCATGAATCGCATACTCATCCGCCACAGCCCCACCATTCGCACTGGCAAGAGCATACTTCTTCACAAACGCACTCTCAATCTCATTCGCCGTCGCACCAGCAGTACACCCAGAAACCGTCTTCTGTCTCATAGCCCAGCTCGACACACCCCACCGCAAAACGGTATTCCGCTTACGCCGCACCCAGTTCTCATTATCGGGAATCGTACCACTCTCAGTTGCGCTCTGGAAGACAACGTGTAGCGGCCCCCCGCCGGATGTAGCGGTTGCAAGGGCGATGGAGATGAGTGCGGGTTTGCGTGTACCTTCGGGGAGGGAGAGGATGCGGTCTCGAAGGGCGGTACCTAGAGTCCAGGCGGTGCTGGTGGTGAAGCTGGAGAAGATTTGCTCCGGGCTGTTTTCCTGGGCAATCAGGGCTTGGGGCTGGTTGGGGTTGATATTAGTCGTTTTCTTCCAATTGGTTTGTGGTATCGAGGAGATACTTACGTCTGTGCTAGGGGCTGAAAGGGTCATTATGAATGTCAGATTGAGAATGAGGATTTAATTGAAAGGTTTGTACAGGAGAAGAAAAGGGAAAAATTGAGATTGAAGGTAGATGAAGGTCTGATGGATTCGAGTGGAGCGCGGGGGGTGACGTCGGCCAGCGTGGACCTTCCTTCGAGTGGAAAGTGGAGAATCCTTTTTATATGAGGATTTAAACATTTTACAGTACCATGTAAGAGTTATTGTAAATATATATGAGAAGTATATATAATTCGCCCTTTGTCTATCAAGTATAACTTGAAGTACATACAGCTGCATAATGCAATTGCTGATCGGCGACTTTGCCGAAGTGTATGTACTCCATGCAATTCTTCCCCTCCCCAACTCTTCCACCTCCACTACAATATCCATGATATAGTGTCTTTTCGATGCCCCCAAAAAGAGCTTGTGATATTTGCATTTCGAGAAAAGTCAAATGCAGCGGCTCCTGGCCATGTGATACCTGTCGCGATTCCACTAGAAGAGTTCGCTGCACTTATCTGAAGCCGCCGCGGAGAAGAGGTCCCAAGGTGAGACGTGCGGTTCGACAGGGCCAGGAGTTGATCCAACCTTCAAGCCCCCTTGAAGAGCCGAAGGATACTAATGTACCTGGGACATCTGATACCCGGCTGTCTGTTGCTCTAGACAGCCCTCTTCCCTTGTGCATACCCAAAGCTGTCGTTGAACCTATTGTTCGTCTCTATCAGCAACATTCTTATAACGTCTGGCCTGTCATAAATGCCGACATACTGCTTGAGCAGCTTGATCATATCAGTCTTCATGACGCAGATCATGTCGTAGATGGCATATCTTGTCTTGTTACCGCTCTGTGCGCAGCAACAATGGCCCAACTGCATCTCGCTCCGGTGAAGAATGATTCAACGGCCATTGATAGCACAATTATGGCACAAATATGCCTGCAGGTACGATCTAGATATCTGAATTACAGTATGAATCCCGACTTGATCGATATTCTGGTCTCTTTCTTCTTGCATGTGTATCACGCCAAGGTGAATCGGTGCACTGCTGCCATGATGTACATCCAAGAAGCCATCTCAAATGCAAAGATGCTTCGTTTGGACAAGGGACTGTTGCATTTAGGTACAGTTGAAATTGGCCGAGAGTTTGATATCATCACGAATCCGTCTTTAATATTCCCCTTGTTGTGGGTTTCTGAGAGGTAAGTCAATGTCTGTTGGGATGTCGATTAGGTGATTTCATTGGCTGAAACTTTGATATAGAGGATATGCAATGCACCTCGGCCTATCTCCATCTTGCATTGAGCCGCCACGGCTCACAGATCTTGAAGAGTCCTCAAGCGATGCTCACGTACAAGGCCTCTTGGACCTTGTGAGCCTTTTCATGGCGTTTGATCGGATTTCAATTCGTCGTAAATCTGGCAACGAGTCAAACTCGGTGACATGCCTGGCCGAGACAGAAAATAAGTTATCTTCATTATGCCTCGGGCTTGCTGATCAGAGGTCGACAAGAACGGCAGATTGTCATATTACACGAGAGTGGATGAGAACAATATTATGGCAGGAAGCGTTATCTATGAGGTTACTATCTTCATCAGCTTCGACAGATGTGATGACTTTCAGCTTCCCTGCGAAGGTTGGACGCGATTTGCTTCATTCTTTGAGGTTCTTCTCCAAAGAAGACTTACTACCTCTTGGGAGAGACCAGGTTTGTTCTTTATAAGATTTCAACTAATAAAGTACGCGCTGACATCCAGCACAGCTCTTGAAATGCTTTGAAGTCGCGAACTCTCTTGCAGACACTGCTCTACTAGCCTCTACTGCCTCCGATTCTACCTTTGAAATGTCATCAAAGGACTTCTTACACGCGCTATATCAGAAACTTTCGCCATTCCTTGAACAAGATCCAACACTAAACTCCATTCTTCGGGCTAAGACGGCTGAAGCTCTTATTATAGCGCCAGCTCGATTGTTCATCATGGAACCATTCAGTCCTCACGATGAGAATAGCACGTTGTCAATTGGAAGAAAGCAAGACTTTGAAATTGATGAGTGAGAGGGCTTATACTCCGACCAGAGCCTCGAGGATGTTCATTATCAGTCGATCCTACCTGCAAGAACCTAACCTAGGACTGCCAAACATTCGATCCAAGATATCCAGGTAGCTAACCTGATTGAGATCCACTGTCAGATATCACTTAGCAATTTTCAGGACCACTCGTCCCGCGATATCCCCCCTCTCCATCTCCTCATATACCTGAGGTAGTTCTCTGAATTGCCGCACCTTAATGACGGGCTTCACCACACCCCGCCGAACAAGATCGACTGCCTCCATACATTCCTTCAAAGACCCAACCAAGTTACCTGTAATTCGCAGCCCCTTGATCACGATAGTGCAGATAGGAGTTTCGAGACAAGGCCGGCCTGCTGGGATACCCACGCAGCTAAGACTTCCTCCAACCCGAAGCATTTCACATGCATGCGCAAATGCCTTTGCATTACCAGCTGTAACAACCGCAGAATGGGCCCCAAGACCAGTTATCTCTTGCACTCTTTTGATTGGGTCTTCTTTAGCAAAGTCGATAAACTCTTGAGCTCCAATTTCACGAACAAAATCCCGTTTTCCAGGCCCAGTATCTACACCAATGACCAGAGCACCCTGAGCCCGCGCATATTGGACTGAAAAAAGTTCAAATATTATTACTTGCAAGCATATCAAGTATATGAGAGAAGAAACCAACTTACCAGCCAAATGACCGAGACCTCCACCAGCGCCAACAACCACTACCCAATGCCCAGGACGAAGGTTCACATTTAATACCGCCTTGTAAGCCGTCAGTCCTGCACAGAGAACCGGTCCCATGACAACGGGGTCAACATCATCTGGCAATACGGTCAAATAATCCGCATCAAGAGCAATATATTCCTGGAAACTTCCATCTTCATGATGCAAGTGGTTGGTACTATTAACGCAATACTGTTCTGTCCCAGCAAGACAAAACTCGCACCGTCGACAAATTCTACTAGAGAACCGAATTCCCACAAGTCCTCCAACTTTAATCCCAGTTCCGTGTGTAATATCCGGACCTAAAGAGATGATTTGACCGATTCCCTCATGTCCACCGACATGAGGCAGCTTTATCTGCGTGATAGGGTTTCCATCTGGACCGGCTGCGGTGCCGGCTCTGGTGTGTAGGTCTACGGACTTGTTAGATATTCCATTTGCGCCATCGAAAGAGTATTATGTTAACTCTTACCACTTTGACAGACACCCGTGTATAGAACTTTTGCGAGAACCTCATTTTTTCCTGGGGTTGGAACCGGGTAATCTGTTTTGAATTCGACTGAACCACCCAGATCGCGAACTAGGGCCACGGTCTGGGTTTGGGGAACGTCGAGGGAACACATGATGAAGAAGTTACAAAGATGGAAGGAAAAGAAAGGAAGAGTATGAAGATCAAGTCTGGAAATTGAAATAGGAGAGCAGAAAGGTCTATTTATAACCTTAAAGCAATAGTACACTAGAGTCCACAGGTAGTACGTCTACCCTACTCCTGTGTTCCACAGTTCATAGTCCAATTGGCTAAATTGGGTGGTGACTATGGGATTACATTCTGAATGTAATGCGTGGGATGGGTATATCCGCAGTGAGTGAATGTGCTTCCTGTATCATGTCACTACACAATTTCATCTATCCATAATACTCGCGTGGGGGTTGGATGAAGCTGCCGAGGCCCATGCGTAAGCCTTGTTGGAAGAGTTGATTATAATCGGAGAATTATATATTTCTCCAGCAAATACAAATCAAATAAGATTGAGAAACGAATTCAAGACACTCTATATCTTACTTTCGCTTGATGAATCTGTGGGCCAGTATAATTCTCCGAGCCAATTCTCCGAACCAAGGTGGAAGGCAGTAGGTTCGTGCGCTTAGTGGCAAGGGCTTTTTCCAAATAAATATATGTACTTGTACAAGATACTAGTAAACATTCATTGAATGACTGAATGTTTAGGGATCTTGTTCGTCAAAGATGCGTCAAAGATTCAAATACGTGCCGTTTATTTATTATCTACAAATAAAAAAAATCTTGAACACCCGCGCTCGAGAACTCAACTCTTGTAGAACTAAGCTATTATCCATCTAGAATACACCATTTGTTGATGATGTACAATTTTTCGATAACGCATTAAGACGCATTGAACATTGGCATGAATTTAACTTGAAGTATCTATGTGCTTTTCCCCTGATGAAAAAAGGCTCGCGGCATAGAAAACGACTTGTCTGTCCGTACTAAATTATGCGTCACAATGGGCCTCTGCCCTGATTCAATATCATCACTTCTCTCCACAGCTCGATCATGAGGTGATTGACCGCTTAATGGGCCAGTGAGTAATATCTCTCCAGTGGTTTGTTTGCGTAGCCAGTACGTTCGTAGTCGATCGAGAGCCGTTTTGAAGTCGTCTAAGATAACAGTGTCGCAGAGACATTTGAAGATAAATGATAGCTAGAAAATATTCGTCAGCTATGTCTCATACTGTGAATTGGAAATAAAGGTACTGGAAATAGTAGGTCTTACCTTCCAAAATGGCTCGACACCGGTGGGCAATTCCGAACTCTTGAAAGCGTTCAGGACACTGCAAGTATCGACGATAATAAAAATTATGGAGAGACACATCGATGCAAGCATTACTCCGAACCGAGGACTCACTAGTATCAACTCCCATAGTTTGAAGTTATACTGGCGTTTGATGGTCCAGAATAGAGAGGCTGTGGTGAAAAGCCACCAAGGGTCCCTTGACGAATTAGTTCTTGACTTGAAATATTATAATGGGACTCATGCACCCATTTCACGGCATGGGTTTAACAGATGAAAGAGAATTAAGAATGGAACAAGAGAGTTCATACCGGAAGAGTGGTTCAAGAGGCCGTGTCTTGAGGAATATCTTGTTGATGTTGTTGAAATAAGTGAAATTGGCATAAATTTCCAACACCCAATAAGGCCAGCAAAGTACCATAGTCACAACATAGAATATGGAGACTTTACGAGAAAGAAATGGGCGGTTTTTCATCCAGGCGATAACATTGTGTAGCGCCCAAGAAACGTTCAGTCCTATTGCAGTCACAGATAGATACCAACCATACGTAGGATCATGAGGGAAAATGAATGTCCCATGAGCCATGGCGAGGATCAGCTTTGAATTTCTGATTAGCCAGTTTGTTCAAAAATCAGATGTTTCTATGATCGCACCGTTTCGAATTTAACGAGCAACAACATACGCTTACCTCTGCAAAGATCAATTTGTGCAGTAAAATGTGCCTTTTCATATTGGCAATTGTAATTGCAGCCATAATGAGAAGGCTACCAACCATCAATCCCTGGCCCCATGCTTCAAGAACCAAGCCATCAGGGTCGGTGGGCCGGTCAACTCGATCGGCCATGATCAACTAGTTCATGGTATGAGTGGGATATCCAAATAATTGTACCCGAGAAGTCCTGTAATAATTATGAAGGCTTTCGTGCATATGAAAGAGATTTTGAGAAGGAGAAGCAAAAACAGATTCTTGTGGAAAAACGCCAGGCTAATCTATTCTAGCCAGGGGCATCCTCCACAACGCCCTGCTACTTAAGGTTCGACCACTGGGGAAAGGCACTTCCGAGGCATAACTATAACGGTTTATAGAAAGTAGAAGCGGATCTAGTGGGCTTTCCAGTTGCTAATTGGGCGTGGCTTGGATACGATGAGGGCCAAGGCGACCCTTCCAAAGACCCCATGAGACATTCAAGGTAGAAATGGTCATGACTAGGTCGGCTGAAAGGATTCGTTATACGATACCTTACTCTTAAAGTACTCAAATGCGCTATTTATGATATCTGCTAGTAAACTGATCTGCGTTATTTGGGAGTTTTTACTCGACGCGACAGTGGAGATCTAGCTTCTAAAGCCGGGGCTTTTCTAAGAAGAAAGGAGTGTAAAATGCAATTGGAAGACGTGCCAAGCTCGGAACGTCTTTTTTGCGGATCTTGAGGGCTAGGTGGTATCGATTTAGGTAAGTGCCGAATCGCTATGGGATCGAAGAGCCGCCGCTGGAGGAGCGGCCCGTATAAAGTTACGTGATATTCCCTCGTGCTTCTGCCAGAGGCTTGCTAACAACGGAGTTGTTGTCCATTCAGGAAGAGAGCCCCAGAAGCTGTGTTTATTAAAAGAAGTTGGTGGCGTGACACTAGGTTGAGTTAGTTTCAATACGCGACTGAAGCGTAAGCCTGGAAATCTCTGCCTCAGCTAACAGAGAGGCTCCTCGAATAAGGGAAGGTTTATCATTTTTGCATCTAATTAGGAAGCTACGATTAAGCCCCCTGATGGACTTCGTAACGAATGAAATATTCGACATCACACTTCACAGCAGCTCATAAGGAAATGATCGAGCAGATGAAAATCGACGATGTTACGCTAAAAACACTTCAACTCCGCCATTTCCCCGCGGCGGGGGCGAGAACTGGGGAACGAGCCAATCACACAGAGGACTTCATGATAAAGACGGCCGATGCAAGATTTATTTAGTGGAGTGAGGTTACTACGTCGTGTTTGTGGAGAAAAGGGTATAACAGAAGTCCATGGCCCGAATTCAGTGCTACCAATAAACATGGTCTATTGCTTAGGAGTCGACCCTGCCATGGTATCTTCAGTTCTCTCTGCATGCTCAACATGCAATGCCTCTTCAATATGTTTGGGTCCATGCTTTGCCCCTCCAAATACCTCTTGCATCTCTTCTAGGGAAATTTGCGATGTCTAGTCGTGTGAGCCATGTGTGTCAATTTGATACCACAAGTTGGACATACCTCTTTCAAGACCAGCCATGAATACACAATGATGGCATAGTTAAAGATAGCAAACATTAGAAACATGCGCCATCCAATGTTATCAATGGCGTGTGGAGTGACCTGGGACATCATAAAATTGAAAAGCCATTGAGAGGCAGCTCCAGTGGCAACGCCAGCCTCGCGAGTTCGACTCGAGAAAATCTCTCCCATATAAAGCCATGGGAGTGGCCCCCAAGACATGTTGTAACTAAAAGCTTCCGCATAGGTCATGATAATGCAAGCTATACCGGCTGATGTTGTCTTCGTGGCATTCGCACTGACGGGGTGGGTTGCCAGAATACAAGCAATGATCAGCATGAATGACCCCATGGCAAAAGCCCCTACCATGAAAGGTACACGACGACCAACACGATCCAACACGAATATCTGAAATATAAGTACACCGCATACTTTGACGAGGCCAAAGAAACCTGTAACCAGCTTGGCCGCACCACCGGCGCCAACAGCACTGAATATTTGAGTGGCATAGTATGCCAATGAGGTATTTCCCGTGAGCTGAGCGCAAAGCTGAATTGAAATGGCGATGAAAAACCTATACCTGTTGACAGGGAGAAAGAGTTCTCGGAGAGTCAGGTTCTCCTTGACGCGAGCTTCTTCTTCGATACCAGCCAGAATCTCATCGAACTCTTTCTGAAGTTCTTCTGTCTCCTCTCCACCGCGAACCCATTTCAGCGACTCACGCGCTTTGTCTATCTTTCCCTTTGAAGCCAGCCATCGCGCGCTCTCTTTGACTGTACACATACCGATCAGCAGAAAAGTAGACCCTAGAAGCTGAAGGCCCAGTGCTGTCTGCCATTGATTAGTTCCAACAGCCTGGTCTTTCGCTACAGCATATGTTGTCCAGTATGCAATCATGACACCAAGTGCAAAGAATAACTGGAAACAGGCACCTAGCCGACCGCGTATCTCCTTGGGAGACATTTCCGCCGAGTACATGGGAATCAAGACTGTCGCCGACCCGATCCCGAATCCAGCCACCACACGTCCGGCATAGAAAGTGCCCAGAGTACCTGTATTGATGACTTGCAATATTGTACCAAGTGTGAAGATGAGGGAACTAATGATAAGCCCTTTTCGACGACCAAGATACGAAGCGATTGGAGAAATGAGGAAACATCCGAAAAATGCGCCTCCCTGGAGGATCGAGACAGCGTTGGAGTTCACGGTGGTTTTTTGGGCTTTCGTGAAGTGGGCATAATTGAAGTCTTCCTGAAATGAAGATAGAGAAAGAACACCACCTGCATCATGAACGATGGAAATTTAGTAACCCAGACTCGTATGTTAGATTTCAAGGTAGGGACGAACTGATGATGCCGGTATCAAAGGCAAACGCAAAAGAACCCATGCAGCTGGCCGAGACTAAGTAAACGGCCCTGAAGATGCCAAGTTTGCGCCCCATTTTAAATGCCGTTGATTTGACTTTCAGATTTTGGGACACAGAATGGGGTAATAAGCTGTGAATTCTCTATGATTCCCAAAGAGCTGTCCTTTCTTCCTGTAGTAAAGGCTGAAAAATAGGGTTCTAAGCTCAGATCTGGGGTAAAGTGGGGATGAAGTGGATTTATAGTAGATCATATTCTAGGGTCCAGTAATTCTAGTGAGTTTATGTTTTCCTTTCATTTCTGGTGTCAATGTTACTTTTGTTCCTTTCATGGATAACTTTCCGAGGCCAGGCGAGAGCCGACCGGCTTGCAGCCGAGTACGAGGCGAGTAGTCATTGCGATAATTGGTGGTCAAATAATAGCTAAGCTAGCGTGGATCTCTGGACAGCAGCATGGTGAACGCTGATTTGCTTGAAGCAGGACGCGACACATCAACCAGGCTCTGTGACTTATATGCCCTTGTATGCATTGGGAGTAAATTGTAGTCGGATTCTAGATGGCACAAGATGTAGCCGATGCTTGAAATTGCGTGCTTCTATCCTGGTGAATAGGCCATCTGTCAGCGTTATGAGGTGATGGACCAAAAGCAGAAGATGGCTTGCGGGGAAAAGCATCGAAGTACTCCAGAAGCACTTGTAAACGGCTTGTACCGAGGAATAAGATGTCATAGCGAAGGATTATCGCATTGCTAAGCTTGCCACTGACTAACTAACAAATTGATTCATATTGAAAATGAACAGCCTGATAGTTAGCTTTAATACCAATTCGCGCTACTAATAGTGAGCATCATACTGGTAGTTACATGGTAGTTGGAATAGTTAATTACCTACCAGGTACCGGAAGCGATAGGGAGAAGACTGTCAAACCCTACCAGGTAGGAAGGAGAGGATGACTAGAAGAATGATTGAGCTCTGATAGATGATATAAATTAATTTCGAATTGAAATTTCAAGTTGAAGAAATCAATATCAGTAATAGCTGAAAGCTGGTCATCCTTGAGAAGATTATAGTGAGTCTTAGTACTAAAGAGTAGTACTCGGATTGGGCCGCTATGATCCTCGAAATGCCTATATGTTGTTTGCTACTCCATTTGAACTGCTCTACAGAGGTTTCCATGCTATTTGATATTATTCTTTTCCAAATAGAAGGTCCTATGGATCAGATGGTGCCATGATGGATTTCAATCTTGAACCATACGCACTCTATTGGTACGAGTAATATAGGATCCGCAAATTGCATCAATGCAGCTGTGATATTGGATCATAAAGTAGACCTACCTCTCATGCCTTAAAATCAATCCTTGAAATGAATTCAAGATTATCGTTCAACTAGCTTCAAGTGTAGTGTGAGTGGCTCAGATATCCCATCTTCACTCTCACTGACTGCGAATGCTCGATTTGAAGCAGCCCGTGTCGCATCGACGATGATCACCGTCGGTCAGCGCCGGTGAAATGCAGAACAACGCAAAAAAGAGAAGCGAAAAAATATTCTTCCGTCAATGCCGTATCTTCTCATTCTACAGAGTTCAACACGCATGTAAATGCCCCGTTCCTCATATTCCTCACTCGGGTCCACAAGGACCTGCCATATCCAGTTTATTCCGAGCCGATCCCTCGCCAGGGGAATCTTCGCCTCTCAACTTTCCCACGGGCCCTCGTTCTTTGGAACCACCACTCGCGTTGCTTTGTGGCCACTCCACAACCCTTCATTTCTTGCCAACATGGGTACGACGCGTGCACTGATGGCTTATTCGACCACACGAGTTTCGTCTGAAATGGGTCAATTTGCCATGCGAAGCATACAGCCACGCTGATCAGCTCGACGATCCTTCACCTTGGCTATCGCTAGTTTTCTGTAGTGCAATTTGGTTGGTCTATGCGTGTTCACAAACTTTCAATCGATATGAAGGAGATCACCCCGTACCCCATTGAGGGGTTGTATGAGGATTGTTATCTGATCCTTGTACGTGCCATAACCCTTGCCCCTTTAGCATCGGGAGATATTCATGGAGTGATAGGTCCGCAATGACGAGAGCCAAGGGGATTGGATCCCGAAAACTCCGGGTTCCGGGGAATATGTGGATTGATGTGGTGGAAGTTCATGAGGGAACTCGTTGGGAACCACCGTGGTTGGGCTTATGACGATATTCGAATCCACCATCCGGCCGGGCTGCGGCAATGATCTTCAGGGCTTGGTTTGAGGGCGCGGGACATGAAGGGGCAATGCCGGAGGTCGTTGGAATTTTTTCTTTTTTAAAAAGGAAAAGATGCTGCGCCGTTGGTAGATTCGAATTCGCACGCCTTCGCAGCTCTGACTGTCGCCATTCCTTTATTCGAGCCTCATTCGTTCCTTTTGAAGTATACAACTTGCATACCAACAACGGCTCTATCAAGTTGCGAAAATGACTCCCTGGTGGTATACTGCCGGTAGCGCGCTGCTTCTATCGATCAATGTCGCAGCTTGGGATTACTCTACTTACAAGTCCATGGACTTTCAGCCTCCTACGCTGGTAGTCAATAAGACCGGTACAACTGAGCCGGGATTCATCTTCGTTGGACCCCGTGGAGGCGTGCAGCCCGCAGGCCAGGCTGCACTCATCTATGATGACGAGGGAAATCTGGTTTACGAGGGCCCCGAGGAGGTGACAGCGAACTTCATGATCCAACAATTGAACGGCACTGATGTTCTCACCTTCTGGGCCGGTGATATGATGGATATTGGCTACGGCTACGGAACAGTGCATATTCTCGACAATACCTACAAAGAGATCCATACCGTGACTCTGACTGGTGATTTTGTCACTCCGGATAACTCGACAAAGGATTCTTACATTGATCTACACGAGAGTCGCATCACCCCTCGCAATACCCTTTTAGTCACCGCGTATAACCTCACTCAGCATGATTTGACTTCTATCGGTGGTAATTCCTCGGACTGGATGCTCGACAGCCACTTCTACGAAATCGACATTGTCACAAACAAGATCCTTAATTCGTGGAGCGCCCTCGAGCACGAGGATGATATCCCATTGACAACTTCTCACCAAAAGGTCGCTGACGATGTCGGCACCCAAGATGCACCTTACGATGCCTATCATATCAACGCTATCACCACTACCAACGATGGCTATCTGGTCTCTCTTCGTCATATGTGGTCTGGCTACTATCTTCACAGCAACGGCAGTGTCAATTGGCGCATCAGTGGTGAAGATGGTGGAGATTTCAAGCAGATCGGTAACACCAACTTCTCGTGGCAACACGACATGCGTGTCTTCAACGAAACCGACGAAGGCCTGGTCCTGAACCTTTTCAATAATGCCAACACTCCCACTGATAACGAGTCTCCCACAACTGGCGTTAGTCTGGCCATCGACTTGACCAAGAAGACTGTCACTAGCCTTCGTTCCCTCAGCGACCCTGACGATGTCATCCACTCTGTCAGCCAAGGAAGTTATCAGCTGATTAGTGAAACAAGCAACCACGTCTTCATGGATTATGGTTCCATCTCGAAGGTGAAAGAGTACGATGGCGACGGAAACGTTGTTTTCAGCGCTCAATTTGGCGACGACGATGCGGTTGCTTCTTACCGTGGTTATCGATGCCAGTGGAGCGCTGTTCCATTCTGGAAGCCTATCGTGAATGTGGCCCGTACCGATGATGGTGCCACGGTTTATATGAGCTGGAACGGTGCCACGGACTATGATAACTGGGTCATTTACTCTGCCACTTCTGAAGACTCGGTCAACAACCAGCAGATCAGCTCTGCCAATCGCACTGGTTTCGAGACTATGGCCAACCTGACCAGCCCTCCCACCAACTACATTCAAGTTGCCGCCCTTCAGGGCACAACAGTTCTTAGTACATCTGAGATCGTCTCCTTCTAAAGAGGATGTACTCGGTTTTTTCTGTGTATATACTTGTTTTTTCATCCCTCAATAGGGAGTAAATATAGAAACCTTTTATTATGAATGAAGAATTGTCACGGGATTCCCTAACAATGAAACTTCAGCTTCGTGCAAGCGGTGTGGCGTGATGCCTATCTTACCTGAATGAAGCATCCTTGGCACTACGCTCCCGCATAGGGCACTTATACGTGTCGAAGCATCCATGTGATGAATCGGCTGAATGACTTCGCTCGCATGTAAAGGATTCTTTGAAGTTTCTTCAAGAATCGGTTTCTGTATCTACTTAGTGATCGAATCTATTCTTATAAACGTCATTGTCTTCAAGCCTAAGTCAACAAGTGCTAGCTTGCTTCTTAGTTCTATTACAGTATCCTTTATCCACGGGATCGAAAGGTTTGAATTCTTGGAGATATTGAAAGATTTTGGCATGGACTACTATCTAGAAAAGGGATTTTCATTAATATCGGCAGTACTTTTCTATACTGTCAGTCATTATTTGAACCATTTATTGAAATTATATAATGTGATTAATATAGATAGTTTCGATTTCCTGAATCATTGGGATCTGGTAAATTTGATATAATCGTAAATTCTTATCAAATATTTTATATTCTTGTTGTATTTGCCATTATAGTATAGTATAGTATAACATTCAGAGAACATATAGTACTATTTATTGATACGAATATGTTCTGTATAATGCGATCTGTATAACGGCAAAGATCATTACTACTACCAATACAACAGCATTACTGCTAAACTTTTGCATAATCATGCGATTTTGCCAAAAGAAAAATAGCTTTGCCTCACTTCATGAGCGGAAAAACTCCTCATGAACCACTCATACTATCAGCCGGTTTCGAAAAAACTGGCTCAAACCCTGATCATGAGCTGCTCACTAAACCTGTAGATGGATAGGTAGTACAATACAGGATTCAGAGCAATCGAGATGGGGTGCCGTATCGTTCAAGCTTTGGTCATCTATCGTACTATCTATCCATCTATTGTACTACTTATTCCTGTATTGTACTACCTATCCACCATCTAGTGTACTATCTATCCATCTATTGTACTACTTATCCATGTATTGCACTACCTATCCATCTATTGTACTATCTATCCATCTATTGTACTACTTATCCATGTATTGCACTACCTATCCATCTATTGTACTACCTATCCATCTATTGTACTACCCATCTGTCTAGTCCTTGCAGACATTCGTGCCAGGATTATCCCCATATTTCCAGTGAAGAACGAGGACCTTAAACATATAAAGATCTATTAATCACCGTTGTATCAATCTCCTACTTGAATCCAGTCCCCTCGACCGCGGCCTTGCGCATCGAATTTTTTCAAATGGCCCGCGAAACGCTTGCGCCTGAGCTCGCTCCAGCTCCAACAACCACCAAACTGCCAGAAATCGACGCCCGAACCATCTCTGTAGAGAAAGATGCTGTTTCCGCTATTGTTACGTATATGGAAACAGCGGGGGTCTGCGTGGTGCGCAACCTGGTGTCTCGCGCGAGTGTTAACCAAATCTTAAACGATACGGCACCCTATCTTGATCGCTCTGAATCCTGTCTCAGTAAGCCTTCTGCCACCGATTCAAATGGTTGGTTATTGATATAGCGCAGAAATCAGACCGCACACGATGTCCATCACCGGGGTGCCCGGCAAATCCACCACCTTTACCCAGGAGGTGGTCAACAATACTCTCTGGCACCAGGTGGCAGATTATTTTCTCACAAACCGCTTCGGTCCGTATTGGGTAAGTGCTCTCGACTATCTGTATTTATCAATACCAGCGCCCAGATAACTTGGTTCATTAATTAATGTATTCTATCGCCGTTTAGATAGGTGA
>Ga0209673_1001006_pt1 | contig 34147 bp, 35 predicted proteins | sample AraplaCol_mMS_r2_2_FD_184274 | JGI IMG/M metagenome (GOLD analysis project Ga0209673, IMG submission 184274) | Arabidopsis root microbial communities from North Carolina, USA - plate scrape MF_Col_mMS_r2 (SPAdes) (version 3) | ecosystem: Host-associated > Plants > Roots > Endosphere | place... | reverse complement strand
TAGGCTCCGCGTTACCAAGTGTGCCTCGCAGGGATAGGCTCCGCGTTACCAAGTGTGCCTCGCAGGGATAGGCTCCGCGTTACCAAGTGTGCCTCGCAGGGATAGGCTCCGCGTTACCAAGTGTGCCGCGCAGGGATAGGCTCCGCGATACCATGTGTGCCTCGCAGGGATAGGATCCGCGATACCAAGTGTTCCTCGCAGGGACAACTGCGAAATCAAGAGTCTCCGCAGGGACATCTGCGAAATCAAGTCTCGCACGGGGACGCTGCGTTACCAATTGAGACCCGCAGGAGAGGGCTGCGTCAACAAGTTCTCCCTCGCAGCAATGAGCCCTGCGATTGTAATGTGTGCTCGTTCTGGCGACCCGTGGCGCCGCGGTCCTCGCTCTGATCCTCTGGCGACAAGCAGGCACCTCTTCGTGGTGTCAGAGACTAGTATTCGAGTCCTTCAGGGGACTCGAAGAAGCCAAGTCCTGCTCCCAATGTCCATAGAAATCAAGAACCTCCAGGCAGACTTCGTTTCATGCCTTCGGCCTGTTCCAGAAATCGATAGAAATCAAGAAAATCCACACAGGCTTTTTCAAGCTTTCGACCTCCTTTTGTCAATATTACATTCACGTAATGCACGTAGCCTTCGATCGTCCCCAGAACCTATACAATGAGCGCTCGCTTCATACGACATAGCGTAGTGAATTGGGCCATTGGGCTCGCTGACGCGGTATGTGCCAGCGTGGTTCGTTGCCGGTGAATGCCGCTGCCATCCAGAGTAATCAGCATCCTTGTGAGAGTTCTGTCTTGGCTGGAGTGACGATGAGTGTGTGGGCTTGGTGATTATTGATGACAAGGACCGTGACTCGTGGTCATGGTGAGTTGACGGGAGGCGTTGGGTTTGGTGGGGCCATAATAATCGTTGCTGGTCGTTGCTGGTCGTTGCTGGTCGTTGCTGGTCGTTGCTGGTCGTTGCTGGTCGTTGCTTGGTCGTTGATGAAGCTGGCGGTCGTTGATGAAGCTGATGGTCGTTGACGGTCGGCGACGGTTATTGGCGCGCGGCGGGCCGGGCTGAGCGGTGAAGTATCCACCGGTAATCAACACCCGCCTCAACACGGCCGTCCCAGGATCCGCGAGGAACGATACGCGGCAAGAAAATACTGAGTCTTCGACATGAATTTGATGGTACAGATAGGACGGCGACCGAATGTCTTTGGCACAATTTGATTTGACGACAACGTGGCACACCATTTAGTCAAATCAAGTTGCATAAGTTAAAGGGCGTGGACTGAAGGCACGCATGGATGAGGATGGATGTATTTGTAGAATATATTGTCTGTACTCAATCCGTCTGAACCTCATTGCGGAACGATCTTCTCGGGTCGAATTTATTCGTGAATTCAATTGATGGTAGATTGTTTACGGGCTAGGATGTATGGCTACATTGCCACTCGCTTCCCGTCACACGATATATATGTTTAGATCACAGTGGCCATTCATGACTGGAGACGAACTACGAGAAAAACCACCAATTACCTCTCGAAAGGCTAAAATTTTATCTACTCATCGGTCTCCAAGTATTATCCCAAGTATTATTTCCTCCTTCTATGGCTGAATGAGCGACGCTGCTGGAGCTGAAAATGTCGACTTCGGATATGGCTGCTGCTGTTCTCCGCAAGATGATGTGGGAATAACTAAGCCAAAATTTCCTCCTGTCGGCTGAAATCCTTTTTGGCCCAGTCGAAATGGCATACCTGAAACGACGCACGGGTTCGATTCCGAATTCGGGCATTCAATTGTTTTTTGGGTGGAACGACAGATCTTGCCCATATCGAGCTGCCTTGGCACAACTAGCGTGGCTTTCCGAGCCATTTACTCGGTAGGTTTTATGACGGACGTATCGTACGAAAATTGCCTACATTTTCACCTCGGGTGGATATCTGGAGCTTCCAAATTTATGGGCATGTCGCCAAAGTCAACAGGCTGAGATCGAGTGATCACTTGCGGCTCCTTAGGAGACGTGTCGCATCGCGCCGCATACACGTGGCGCAACACGCCTTTCCCAAGTCGCGTTGGTGTCAGCCGCTACGTTCGTAGACAACAAGCACGGCTTTTCCTTTTTCTCCGCCTGATTGAAAACCGACTTGTATCTTTCGGATTATCATAGGGAAACAACGACCATCGTGAGGCATGCTACTGCGAGCGGTCCACCCCCCTGGTGACACTGAGGAGCGTTCGGTGCATTTAGCATGCCATAGGTGGGGAGAATCGACCATCGAATCGGCGATCTGGCAACGCGGTCAGCTGGGTTCCGAACTTTCAGGCATGAAATGTTACTCGCCAGCTTTAGTTCGTCGTCTTGATTTCAGGACGGTCAAAAGATTCCTCCGCCACATTTCTCGATCAATTATCAACGTCCAGCTCAATTCGGACAGCTCGGTGTACTTTGGGCCTGTTGGGTTTCGTAATGGCGGCCATGATATATCTCGATTGGATGTGAGAAATGTCTAATGAAGACCGAAACATTGCCTACATCAGCAACATGCCCAGTGTCAGAAGGTGGGACATACTTACCATGATAGTAGCTTTACATCGACCATGGGTGATCTAGAGATGAGGCAAGTGTCAGCTCATCTATACGCAGGAACAGGAGCAGCTCTTACTAGAGAAGATGGCTGTGGGAGCGGACGGACATTCTCCAATGCGCAGTGGTATGCCTTTGCTGTTGGAACGGACACAGCCAGTGGCCAGCGGACATGCAGTTGCACCAATTCAAGGGGCACCAGAGCAGGGCTGGTAATTCGACTAGGGCAAAGATATCGCCTGATAACGTTTGCTTTATGGCGCGATCTGAGGCAGTTTCGGAAGAAGCTGTGGTTTTCGTAATGGTCATTGATGCGAGATTTCTCTTTCTTGTCGAATGCTGCGATACTCATTCGGTGTCATGGACGGATCAGGCCGACAAGGTTCGGGGTAGATGTGGACAAGAGAACAGAGCTGTCGGAATATGGCAATGTCTTGTTACTTCACAGTTAGCTCTGGATCTGACAGGGTGAAGCGGGGAGATGAGAGCAAATTGCAACGTTACCGCGTGGCTGATCGGGAAAGCGAAGCCTTTGGATTGGGTCCAGAATACATTGAGCGGAGTGCCATTTCAACGTATATTTCCGAGCAACAAGGCGCGAGGTTTTTCGGAGGTAGTGGCTCGGCCGGTCTTGTAAGTGCAAGATTGCTAGTCGCTCTGCGGCAAGATAGAGACATTAGCGATACTTTCTGAGAAACAGAGCCCGAATAAGATATATCCACACTGAGACTCAACATGAAGTCCCAGGCGTTGAGGATAAGCAGGACCACGCATGGGGAACTGACCAGACATGGGCTGGCTCGTGGTACATCCAAAAGCGTTGGCTTCTTACCCAGTGAATCATCAGCAAGGCTTAGTCTTTTCGACTACGCAACAATCGAACTTACCTTGCCAGTTACTGCGGCATGCTACTTTCTCACAGAACCAAATCGGCTGCAGAATTCGATCTATAAGAGATCATTAGTATGTGGATTACATGGGGGCGTCGTAACTCACTGCCGGGATATTCTCAAGACGACAATGTTGGTCAATAACCGCGGAGACGCGACTGCTCTGAAAATATTTCACGTCAGCATGGCTTCGAAGTACGGGGCAACTACACTTACCGTCACAGATCTCAGTATCAAGGGTAAGCAGGCTAGGGCGATACAAAATCAGTCCGACCACAAGTGCATGAAATCGCAGAGTCAGTCCGTACCGGAGAGTAGCTGGCGAAGTCGAGGGCATTTTGCACGGAGTCGACATGAGGAGGGTTGAGAAAAGATGTATGAAAGACTGTTCGGGGTTGCCAAAGGCCAGATATTTATAGCACTCCTGCCAGCTTTTTTACTCAAGTCGGTACAAGGATCGTTGCACATTTCAAGTGGTCAACAGGAATGGCCCTCCGTTTTTAGGTGGCTATTTACCATTGATTATCAGCGATATTCGGAGATACTGCAGTTTCTCACTGTTGGCACCGTTTCAACATGCACAAAGATACTTCAGATTGCGCTGATCACGCTGACAGCATGTTTCTACGTTCATCAAATACGTCTGTTCTTCATCACTACAGGAAACAGCGGCCACCTCGTTCAAATATTCACTGGCCATGAAGACTTATTTGCTGATCAAACGTTGAGTATTGTTCATTTCAGCGCCGTCTCCTTTCCCTTTCTTTTCTACTATTTTCTGGCACATATCGCTACAGAGCAAAATTCGCAGTATTCGCATTTCTTTGGTGTTACTATCTATCTATAGCCATCCGCAGAAATATCGGCCTAACTCAGGCATATTGTTGAGCGGTGGATAATTTCCTCACTGTTACTATCTCTTTGAACGCGAGATGTGCTCATCCTCCGCAGATACAGTAGTCACAGAGATAGCCTTTTCAATTGGAGAGTCCACGCCTTAAATATTCACCTCATTCTCCTGGGAGCGAATTGAATACAAGCTGAGCTAGGCCGGCTATGAAAGAGCCCCTATACGATTTCACGAAGTGGCTGGCTCGATAGGTAGCTCTGCTGAACTGTAGCTTGTGGTATGTACACAAACTGCGGCCTCTCAACTGTGTGAGGGGCTGCAGAGTCCTAACACCTTGCTTTTCCAACTGCAATACAACCATATATAAACACAAGGAGTATACGTATGGTATTCAGCCAACCTGGAATATATCCTACCAAAAGCTCCCCAAAGATGCCGCGACTTCCACGTGAGATTCTAGACATGATTATTGACTTCGTGAAGCCTGATCCCTTTCGGGCAAAGGCAATGGCGAACTCGATGTGCTTCATTGACGATAGTCCAACGAACCTACTTTGGCGATCTATGTTCAAAGATGAGAGATGGTTTGAAAAAGCAACCGAGCTTGAAGCCGAGCCCGTCCTGATTGGGGCTAGCCTAGGTGATATTATCGCCAGTAAACCGGGGAAGAAAAAACCGGTCTATATCATCTTGTATCCAAATGATAACACGGGTGAACTGTTTTGGGGAGGAATCGATTTTCTACGCCAAAGTCTACGTAACGGTCACCGCTATGACAGGGAGCACCATGAGGTGATTTTTCCCGCCATGGGATGGAGAAATGCAAGCGGAGAGAAAATCAAACTGCCTAAGATTGTTCTGCATGTACGGGCGATTGTGCTGGCCGAGGAATTTCTGTATCTCGAAGCTAAAAAAGCTCGACGATTGATTGCCAACGGTAATCATCAAACAAGCTTTTGCTTCCTGAGAGGCCCAAAAATCCAGAGCTTGAAGAGTTGTGATATTTTTGGCATCGGAGGCGCCATATCCAGCAAAGACGGCCTAACGCCAGTTTGTACATTGAATCTTCAGGGAACAATCAAGAAATGGCAAGTGACAATCCATGATCCTACTCGTGAAGACTTTCATCCAGTGTTCGGAAGAGGAAAGTATGGGTTATTGTCATACACTATAAAAGGATGGGAATATTGTTAATTTACATAAGAATATTTGGATCATGCAGCCATCCTCATTCCGCATTGAGATATATTCTGGTCTCTTTCAATATCGATGGTGCAATTATCAAAATGAGTCGATCGAAGAACCCAGCAAAGTTTCCGAATGCCCATCTGCAAGATGCATACTGACTTTGCTTAAAGCAATTTTGTCTCCATGCTACCTTTTTTTCACGTCGTTTCTGGTCTTACAGGGTGCGACTGCGTGCGTCCCCGGTTAGTAAGATTCCCGGTCACTTCCTTTCTTCCAATGGAGAGTTGTCTATTCTCGTCTCTTTCATCTGTCTCTTGTCTCTCTTCCTGCTTTGCAGGCTTTATACTCGTGTACTCCTTTCCGTTATTGCAATAATTATACAATTTCCGTGCTGGCCTCCTCATTACGCTATCTGCTCGCTGCACTCTTGCTATTCGCTAGTCATTCTCCTCGCCTACCTATCCTCACTTCGCAGGCCTCCGCACATTGTGGCCATCGAGCCAAGCCGCTATAGCTTATGATAAATTTGGACAAAATCGGACAAGAATCGGCTGGGTTGTGTTCGGTAGAGCAAAATCGGCGAACATCATTGATTGATACCAATTTCTTGAGCACTACAGTATTCGCTTGGCACGCGCAAAAGGACGCGCTTTCGAAATTTAGTTCGGCCGCAAAAACCGCTCGCAATAAACTAATAAAAGCAACCGTCGCAAGGGAATTACCGGGTACTGTATTTCACGTGTGATCGTGTGCTACTCAATGATCTCACCTGGAGAGGGCTTGCCAGCTGAAGTTACATAATTAGCCACTGGTCGTCGCCGCATAGAAGAGGCTTCGCCAAGCACGCAGCTGGCCAGCTGGACCACTTCCTCTTTCGATGTCCGACGTGGACCGCACACCGGACAGAATTGCTGCAATATACTCACTCACTCAAGTAACATGTTCTTCTTTTTGGGTGGGAAGTTGCCCTCACATGATCAGAAGTGGACGCCGAATTTTGGAACAGTGCGACCCTCAATACGGTTTGCCATCGCTACGGGCCACCTTGAGGCGACCTAGACTTGTCGACGAACGCAGATAGAATACCTCCCCTACTGACCTCAATACCTTGTGATCGACGGTAGATGCGCTTCAACTGCCGAGGATAGGATGTTGAACACTTGAAAAAGCGCCTTCAAGTCAGTCTACTAAATAATACTAAGCCACAGGGACCAACTATGAGATTGAAAGCGGATCTGTCAAATACGGAAAAATACTGTATGGGCTCCAAGGAGACACGGCGTATACCCAAAAATGCATGTACAGGTAGATTAGTGACAGTTGCCCTTTCGGCTCAGCCGCCGGGCGCTAATGAATTGTCTTTGTGTATACCTCCTGCTCAAGAACTAGCCTGGATGAAAGCAAGAGACAAGACCCTTGGGAAATTCGCATCGTTGGAATCTGTTTCCACTCCGCAGAAGGAGCAGAACATATGCTTCGTAGCGGTTTCCTTGTCAACCAGCACTACATTCCCTATGTTGACCGACGCGAGATCAAGAAAAAGAGATGTTTCCGGTGCCAACGTTTTGGACACTTAGCATGGTCGTGCAAGGAAAAGCCACGATGCGGGCATTGTGCAGGACAGCACGAGCGCGAACGATGCCCACCGGGAGTGAGAGCCCGGTGCCTCGATTGCAGTGGCGAGCACCTACCGGTGATCGACGTTGCTCTAGCCCAGTGACCCTCGACTCTACCAGATGCTAGAGACAGACATACGCATACTACAGTTGAATATAATGAAATCAGCACCGAGAATGGAAGCACTGATCTATGATCATCAAAACCAGGATCTAGATATCCTCTTGATCCAGGAGCCATCTATTACCACTTACCGCACGCACGTCAACCACAGCGCCTGGAGACTGTATCGACCCACCACAAAATTTGACGCAACTCGGTTTCGCAGCCTTATCTATGTGAACAGAAAGATCTCCACCTCCTCACACCGTCAGATTCCCTGCGATTACCCGGATGTTGCCGCCATCAAGATATGGACGGCCGAGTCCCAAACCCTTTTCTTTTCTATCTACATCCCACCAGCACCCCTCTTTACGACCGACGACACATCAGCCATGCCAACGCTCACAGCAATAGAAAATGCCATCACAGCCACGACACAAAATGAGCACCGGACTACTAACATCATCATTGCTGGCGATTTTAACCGACATCACCCAATGTGGGGCGGCAACAACATCCCACCCAGATTTATCGAACACGCCAGCGATCTGATCACATTTTTCCAAACTCACAACCTGTCCAGCTGCCTCCCTCGGGGCACAGCGACGTACTGGGCCTTGAACAACCCAGGACAAAACTCAACCATTGACCAGACAGTGACAGACAGACCAGATCTGCTCATTAAATGCCAACTGTATCATGAGAACTATGGATCCGACCACCGCGCCACCTACTCTGAATGGAATCTTCAAGCTCAGAGCAGGCCAAGCCTCAAAGCAAGAAAATTGTACGACCGGGCAGACTGGGCCAGAATCGGGGAGGAAGTCACTCGTCAAATGAGCCCATGGAAAGAGATTAAAACCCGGCCAACACTTGACCGGGTTGTAGAGAGCCTTACAGCAGCGACGGCCCAAGCGGTAGATCGCTTCACGCCTAACACACGCCCAACCCCATACTCCAAACGATGGTTCACCCCAGATCTCAAGGTGCAACAAACTGAAGTCAACCAACTACGCAGAAGATGGCAAGCGAGCTGTGCGGAACTGGGGCGAGACCACGCTAATACCACTGCGGCCTTCCAAGCCATGCAAAAGAAACGACGGTTGTGGACCCGGACCATTGAGAAAGCCAAAGCTTCACACTGGAGACAATTCCTGGACGAGGCCGGCGAAGGGAAGCTCTGGAAAGCGGCAACGTACATGAAGCCTCGAGAAGCATGGGGATGTACCCCAGCGCTACGAGTTGGCTCAGAAGAGCTCACGGAGAACAAAGACAAAGCACAGGCTTTCCTGGAAGCTTTCTTCCCCGCAATGAATACACCTGATCCTAGCCCACCAGCAGCGCCAGAGACGGAACTTCCTTGGCACCCAATCACTGAGCTCGAAATTGAACGATCACTGAAAACAGCGAAAGGGACGACCGCACCAGGAGAGGACAACCTGCCAATGCTGATTTGGAAGAAGACGTGGGGCCATTTGAAAAGCGTGATTGTTAGCATCTTCACAGCGTGTGTAGAACTGGGACACCACCCGAGGCAATGGAGGAGTGCGAAACTTATCGTTTTACGGAAACCGGGCAAGCCCGACTACTCGGTACCGGGTGCGTACCGTCCAATTTCACTGCTAAATACGCTCGGCAAACTCCTTGAGGCAGTGATAGCTCGACGGCTGTCCTACCTTGCGGAGAAACATAATCTGCTACCTAAAAGCCAGTTCGGCGGACGCCCGGGCAGGACCACCGAGCAAGCTTTGCTGGTACTGTCCAGTGCGATCGACCAAGCCTGGTACAAGCACAAGGTGGTGACCCTGATTGCATTTGACCTCAAGGGCGCTTTCAATGGGGTGAACAAGACGAGCCTGGATTCCTCACTACGAGCGAGACGGATCCCAATAGTAGCCAGGAAATGGATAGCAAGCTTCATGAGCGACCGGCACGCCAACATTGGATTTGACGACTTCCGCACCGAGACAGAGCTATTAGCACATGCAGGCCTAGCGCAAGGCTCGCCGCTCTCCCCCGTCCTGTTCGCGTTTTTCAATGCTGACCTAGTCGACCAACCCATCAACTCACGCGGAGGCGCGTCAGCCTTCATTGACGACTACTTCCGATGGCGAGTGGGCAATTTACTTGAGGAAAACTTAGCCATGATACAATCAGAGGATATCCCACGTATCGAGGAATGGGCGCGGCGGACGGGGTCTTGCTTCGCAGCAGAGAAGACTGAGCTCATCCACATCACCAGAAAAAGGGGAGTACACCTTCAAGGACATATCACTTTCAACGGAACCGATGTCAAGCCATCACCCACAGCAAAGCTGCTGGGAGTGGTGTTCGACCAGGGACTCCGCTGGAAAGAACACATTCAGCAGGCCATTAAACGCGCCACCAAGACGACGCTCGCGTTATGCGGGCTACGGCACCTACGCCCAGAGCAGATGCGACAGCTCTATCAAGCATGTGTCGCGCCTATAGTAGATTACGCATCGACAGTCTGGCACGACCCGCTCAGGGACAAAGTTCACCTCCGACACTTGAACACAGTTCAGAGAACTGTGTTGATCAGGATATCAGGATCCTGTCAGCATTCAGAACGGTAGCAACCGCAACGCTCGAAGTCGAAGCCCACATACTCCCCGCGCACCTACGCCTTCGCTACCGAGCACAGCGCACCATAGCGAGACTCCACACTCTACCCCGTGATCATCCCATCTGGAATGCCTTATCAAGAGCCCGGAACCGTAGAAACAATGTGGGATCATACGCCCGTTTCCCCCTAGCCGAAGCGCTGAAGACCATGGACGTCGACAAACTCAACGAATTGGAAACGATCGACCCGCGCCCGCTGCCCCCGTGGCGTGTTAATCCCTTTGCGGAGATTGAGATTGGGCACGACCGAGAAACGGCGAGGGAAAGAGCAGAGGCTGCGAGGAACACAACAAATATCGTCGTCTATTCAGACGCCTCAGGGCGCGAAGGCCACCTGGGAGCGGCCGTGGTCACACTCAATAATGATGACAAGGTAACAGAGTCTCAACAAATTCAGGTGGAACCGATGGACCGGTGGTCGGTTCACGTAGCGGAACTCATTGGCATCTTCTACGCGGTCAACATGGTATACAAGTTGGCCCACCAACGTTCAAGTCCCGGAAATAATATGCACACAGCCGCAACAATTCTCTGCGACAGCAGATCAGCTTTGCAGGCAATTCAAAATGTGAAAAACAAGTCGGGCCAACGAATCATCCACGCAATTCTCCAAGCAGCCACCGAGGTTCAGGCAAAACACATAACGCTCCGTCTCCAGTGGATGCCAGGACATTGTGAAAACGCCGGCAACGATACAGCAGACCAGCTCGCCAAGGTTGCCGCGCAACCGGGCAAAACCCACACCTTCCGACCGCTGCTGTCAAGGGAGAATGCCTTCATCCGCGACAGAATCCATACTCAATGGAGGCAAGAATGGAAGTCGAGCATCAAAGGCTTGCACCTACGGAAGATTGACGATACACTCCCGGCGCGTTACACCAGGAAACTATACGGGAATCTACCGCGGAACCGCGCGTATCTGCTGACACAGCTACGCACGGGCCACAATTGGCTGTCCAGCTACCGCAAGAAGATTGGCTACATTGATGATGATCGCTGCGAGTGCGGCGCGCAGGAAACAGTCGCCCACGTGTTGATGCAATGCCCAAGGCTCCGAGAGCTGCGGGAGGAGTTAAGAAGACAAGTTGAGGAAGGGTTCAACAGCGTGTCGAGTCTGCTGGGAGGCTCAAAAGAAGGTGAGAAAGGTAAACCAGACACCGTCTCGCGAGCCAAAACGGTCAACGCTGTGCTGGACTTCGCCGAGGCGTCACAGCGGTTTCGCAGTCGTGCGCCATGAGGGCAGCCTAACAATGGGAACGGCAATGGGCCACGATAGGCCGTGACGAGGCTCTAAGTTACTGTCAGAAAGTGGATCATTCTAGATGTACACACTCAGATATATAGTTGTCGTATACTGCATATCGCTTTTTTGCGAGGGGTCGGTGTAAATGAAATCTACTACTACTACTGCTGTAAGACATTGCATTCGACTGGTGTGCAGAACGACCGTGGCTTAACAAATAGACCTAGGACCCGAAATACCTCAGTCCGTATTCCATTTCCGGATAACCGGATGGTTAATTGAGGATAGAGATTATGGTGCTGGCGAAGAAAATGTTTCAAGGAATTTTTGTGAACAACCCTTTGTCAATGCATTTGTATCCTCAAGTAATTTCTAAGCTGAAATGTACCTCCAGGTCATCTGCAAAATTGAGTGTCTCGGTGAGCAGCTATGCTAGGGCAAAACGCCAAGGCATACATTGTATCCGCGAGCAAATTTCACAGCCATTGAGAGCAAACACAAGAAAGTTGCTTATACGGAATTCTATCAATTGTAAATAATACAGTAAGAAAAGCAAGAGTGTAATCAATATAAACCCTATCCGGCACATTTTCTGAATCCCTATCCAACCCGTTGAATTTTCCTCACCGCTACGAACGTCGAGTCCGCAACGTCTTCTGCTCTGGCTCATGTAGCGTATGAGTTGGGACATGTTTAATTCTTTTATCTGCTTCCGTTTCAATAACCTCCAATCGGCGGAAAAGGTCTGCAAGATTACTGCGGACATCTTCCATACAATTGCTCTGATCCGCCAATGAGCTTCCTTGGGACCTGGGCTCTTATTGGCTTGTTGTTCTCTATTTTGGAAATTTTCAACTAACTTCACCCGGATTTCTAACCTAGAAGAATCACTATTATTAGCAAAGGTCTTCCGTAGGGGCCACTAGTACTAACTCTCCGACACACTAGAGAACAAATGTGTTACTGTTCCTCGACAGGCCAGACAATGTTCCATAACCTCTCAACAGCCGGGTCGATAGAGCTCCATTGTCCATGTCGCTAGGTGAGGCGGCTTGCTGCGGTGCAGGTTGATTATTGCTGCGCGAGTGAGTCGACAACTCTTCCTTGGTGGTGTCGCCGGAGAGAGACCTAGATGGGCTTCGGCTGTATTCGGACTTCGAGGATGATAAGGACAGTGTGCGCTGCAATCGACATCGGAAGTCCGGCATCTGCCAAGTGTGTGAGGTTTTTCGAATGGCTCCATTTGTCGTTTTTCTAATCACGCAAAGACACTGCATAGTATATATGCGTAGTATATATGCCGTGCTTGGGAAATAGGAGGTGAGGGATCTATTAAATAACGAATGGAGGGAAGAGACTTTGCATGTCTGCAAATAGACCTGACAAGCAATTGTTCATGGTGGAAAACCGCCGTCGCCTTGAGCCAACACGAGACATATCTGGTTTCACACTGGGGATAAAAGTGAAAGAAGCGGACGAAGAACCCGTTTGACAACAGAATCAACGGGTCTTCGACAGGATAAACGTTGACGGACACTCATTTCAGTTGCCAATGGGCATTAAGTTTGCTCCAATCCGCGGTTCGCAGGAACCTGCTCTAAGTTGATCGCTTTGCTCACCGGGACTCAATGTTGTTTATATACAAATAGCTGGTGAAAGGTGGGCACCACGAGCGGACTCGCCAGTCTAGACTTGGAAGGCCATAGCTGATACCAGGCCACCAACCTCGGGCGTATCTTCGAAAAAGAGACCCACCGGTCTCAGCGGGCCGGCCTAGGTTCATGAATTTGTAACGTGCCCTCACCCTTAATTGAACCCTCCAGCTTCTTACTTCGACTTGTAGATCTTCACCAATTATGACGTATGAGCAACCTACGCACTTCGGAGTATTTGAAGTGATATGGCGATTTCCTGCCTATTTTGGACGATAATTTATAGGGGGTTCTATCATTTGAGAGGTCACGGTTGATTACTAAACAACTTGTTCTTAGCTCAAAAGAACGGTAATTTTGAGGCGCACTATATTATGCCGCTCGAAAGAAAGAGTTTTCTGCAAGAATGAGTGTCACCTCGGTTTTCACATCAGCGATTGATGATCCCGACCGCACAACATTGATAATATGTTGGACACCATCATCATGAGAAGTCTTGATTGCCTCAAAGAAGCTTTCCACAAATTCCTGATAGTAAAGAAGTTCCTGTTCTGTTTTTTTCAAATAGCCTTTGCGCCGTTTATCAGAACTCTCATCGAATATGCAAGTAGAATCGCGTTTTTTACATTCCGAGCATTGATTCCCACCGGTACACTATGATACGGATTAGTTAATAATAAACGGCCAGATTGAGCGGGCTGTTCTCAAATTCCCTACCTTTGTTCGCCGACGCTGACATTCCTTGCAGGCAGTTGATAATCTCCGTCCAAGCCGGGTGTGTCTATCAATAGTTGAACTTTCAAACTCGTCAGCAAACGGCCCTTCTTGATTAGTTGTTAACTGAGGCCGAATGGGTCTGAAACGGGAAACCGGCATAAAGTGATGATAATCAGTAGCTAGTGAGGGAGGGGAGGACGATTATTACAAAGTAGGAAAATCAGTTACGCCTGAGATGGTGATTTGGTTTTATATTTCGCTCCAGCTCAGATACTAGCGATAATGAAAGGGAGATTGGTTGATGGAATGCGGTGCTCTACGACAAAGAGGCGTTTTCGTACCGCGGATTGTTGTTGAACGCATGCCATGAACTTGCTTTTTTTTACAACCAAGCATGTGATATCATGGCTCGATGCATCCATTCCTCCTAGGATTCGGAACATCAAAAGGATACTTACCACCTTGGCCGACTCGGATAACTCGACCCCTAACTTATATCAGGGGGATGAGCCTTCTGGTTTTGGTGCTCTTGTATTTTGGCTAAGAATGTATCATTACATGTAGTTACAAAACCTGTAATTTTACAATTTCGTGAACGTGAACTAGCGTCTTTATGTTACTGGCATGGAAGGCGATCCCGGGCGGGTCTGGAAACCGATGGGCCCCAGTGAGCCCGCACTGGGCGACAGCCAGAGTCGGTGTGATGAAGAGTATACGTGGCCAGGTCGCAGAAGTAGTTGAGATGTTCCGTCTTACCCTTATCAAGAAATAAATCGGCAATCTGAATGGCAGTCTTCTTTCTGCTCCACTGCCATCAACTCCTTCTATAAGGATAGTGGCTAAAATGCAAGACCCAATTTGGGTCCGACGTGAGCTTGTTCCGGTTATTTTCACTTGTCAGAAATATGCCACCGTTGTCAATTTTTTTTTTTTTTTTTAAAAAAAAAAAATCATTATTTACGGAGTAAGATATGAGGCATATTTGAATTCCGGAATGCTGGAATATAATAATCACAGTGCAGTAGTTTTATGAATTTCTGAAGGCGGAAGTGAAAAAAATCTGCGGTGGGGAGAGGGGAGCAGTTTGGGTTCCACAAAACTGGGGCAATCGAGGCCAAGCTACAAACTAGTTAGGCTACTCACGACCAGAGCGTCCTGGCAAATAAGAGTTCATAAGGTCAGTAACTACAATTACGGTAATTTTCGTGGCCTACCATGGACACACCAAGAAAGAATAGTCAGGACTAGTTCGGCGCGATCGGGGTGGGGCGCCGCTTAAGGAACAGGACGGATGTCTAGGGTGTAATCTGTTCACAAAATCTACTGTAAAACACTTACCCGGTCACTGCGAAATTCCCGGAAATGACACTGCCGACCGACTAGCTAGAGGCAGCCACACCGGGCAAAACACAACCATTCAGCCCTCTAATACCACGCGAGAGGGCACACATTAGGCAAGGAATCCATGATCAAGGAGAAAAGGAATGGAAAGAGTCGAAGACCGGCAGTCACCTACGCCAGATTGACAAAACACTGCCAGCCAGGTACACACAAGGCCTCTACAGACTCTTGTGTAGAAATCCGGGCTTACCTACTAACGCAATTGCGAACTAGACACTGCTAGCTATCAGCATATGCGAAGACCTTTCGCTTCCACGGTGATGACCTATGCGCCTATGGCAAACACGAGAGTGTAACCCATGTTTTGTTGGACTATCCGCAGCTGAGAGAACCAAGGCGAGAGCTCCGAGGGAAGGTCTGTGAAGCATTCAAACAACATGTCAACCTTGTTAGGGGGACCTGGCAAAGATGGAAGGGGTAAGATCAACATTATTTCAAGGGCTAAGACATTGGAAGCTGTCTTGGGCTTCGCCGATGCATCACATCGGTTTCAAAGCCGAACGCCACGAGGCAGCATGAAAAGAAAACGGCTGTGGAGCCACGAGAGGCCTCGGCGAGGCATCAAATTCGCATAGGAAGTGATGCATGGCACATATACGCATAGAGATGTATATAGTTACGGAATTCTGCATATTCTTGGCGATGTTGATTATAAACCCCACCAACTCGCGAGGGGTCAGGGTAAATGAAATAATAACCATCATCATTATCACTGTATAATGGCTCGCAAGGTTGCCGTGATGATACGGGAGATTGGAAACAGTTGATCTCGAGCTCTTTGTATAGCCACTGGTCTTTATAACACGGCATGCCCTTCTTACAACAGATATCTCAGGTGATCACGACGGTTATTCACACCCCATAGGGCTAGATAAACAGTAATGGGTATGCCGTAGAAACTAAATATCAGGCCACGCACCGTGGGTGGACTATGTTCCGAATTCCGACGTCTACATGAAACAAACAAACGCCGTCTAATATCCCCGTCCGTCACCCTGCTATGATATTTTACGAGTGTCACTTTCCTGCAATTGTTTTTCCGTTGTCTCTTGTTACTGCTACTGGATCCAAACCAGAGAGTAGGCCACAGTTTAACTATTGTACCATAGTAGCATGTTGCTTGATTTAAGGTTTGTCTGTTCAACTTCAACGCAACAGTCTCCATAAGAAACGCAAGTGGCTTCTACGTGTAAGATATCCAGGCTTAACGTACGATATCATATCATCCTTGTCCATGAGGCTCTTATGCTTAATATTCGCGCCCTGGTAAGAGAGGTCTTCGTCTTTCGGAACTCAAGCTCTTATTCCTGAACAATGTGGTGCATCATACCCTATCAAACTCTCAGACCCTTTTCAATGAGACATATATAGTCACGACAATATCAATTGAAGTAAACCAAGCATACACATGATACAGGAGGTAATACAACGGTTACCTGCGCCCCATAGTCCTCCACCGCCCAGAAGGATGCTGGAAAAGCAGACATTATGTGGATTTGATCATGGCGATTCCCATCTGGTAATATTCTGCTCATTCATATTATGGAAACTTCGAGGTATTTAGGGAACATACTAAAAGCGAACGTCTCTGAATTTATCCGACGGGGCTCCACGGCATCGGGATAAGAATTCTGCTTTGCATGGTCTGAGTGAGGTGAGCGGTCTTGTAAACTGTCTCAGCCCAGCCATCATGGCTCCACGACTTTTCGCGGCAGATCCGACGTTGCTCTAGATTAGCGAACTGCCAGAGTTGATGCACCGTGTTTAAGTCACCAATCTGTACGAACCATGCACCCACGCCCTCCATAACCTCACGACGTGATGAGAGACTACGACACCAGTGTGACTCCCATTCCAGGAGGTTTCCCGGATATAGAGTGTACGATCGAAGCTCAAACAGCCCACCGAGGCGGCGAGGCGGGGTCGTATGCCAGAATGAGAATTCCTGCATTAGGGATGTCTTCTTGCTCTTAATAAGGCTCTTGAGTTTGTTGTCGAACTCACGGAATCCTGGCTGTTCCGAGATCTTGTGAAGGGAGGAGTGGTATCCTTCGTACCGTTGGTATTCCCAGATATGAACTATTTGGGGAAAAGATGATCAGCCCAAATACTATATTTTCTACTTGAGTAGTTGAGTTGGAACTTACTAAAGGTATCATTGTCGCCCACTTGTGTCCGCCAACTTCCCACTAAGTTGACGCGATTCTCCTCAATATTCGCCATGCGAGGGTACCACTGGCCCACCAGATCCACATATTCATCGACCTTGTTGGGCTTGACGTCATGCATGACAATGGAGTGGACGTATTTACCGCGCGCCAGGACCTGCGAGGATGAGCGCGCCAATTCCTTGTCGAACTTTTGGCCTTTCACAGTGCCGTAGATTAGTGAGGACAGATGACCGCGTTCGGAGACGGCTTCGTGATGCCGATCTTCACCTAAAGGGACACAGAAAGAGTCAGCCCAAGGTCTTCTAGTAACCATCTCGGCGGCATATAAAATAGGTTGGATTCAATCATGATAGCCACAACTGCTCTTACTACTCATTCGCGGGAAAATGAGTGCGCTCTCACCTGGGCGGGGGTATTTAGAAGAAGAGGTAACAGTATTGGCAAACTTACTCTCTTGTTGTTCCTTTCTCAAACGAGCGAGGTTCTCGCGAAACTCCTTCTGTCGTCTAAGGAACTGTTCAGTCGATTCCACTGTGATATCTCTGATGGAAGGACAGTGATACGCAACGGATAACGAGCTAAATGATCGTAACAGCGAGGTAGCTGGACGGACAGCGCGTGGAGCCAGCATGATCGCTCGTGAAGGAGCAACAAGACACAACTATGAAAAAGCTAAAAGTTGCACGGGGAATAACTGTCTCCCAATTACTGTGCGGGTACTGTGAACGGCTCTGGTTGTCTGACTTGCTCCAAGTGTCTCCCAATCTTCCACTAGCATAAGGGTAATTATGACGTGGGCTGAAGTGTCTATGGTATCCAGCTTGCTACTGGCTCTGCTACAATAGGGCGGTCACCTTCGAGAATGATGATGTAGGCCTCTTTCAGACTGGATAACAGACATTGGGAAGGGGGATGTTAGGGCAACACACAGTATTCCTTTCTCCCGGGGGACTCATAAATATCAATCATCATGCAATGTAATAGAATTGTTTATTGGCAAAAAAAACGTCATATGCCGCCAATAACGGAGAAACTTGTCTGGGTTGTCTACACACTCTTTGCACCTTATTTTCGTTCGTGCATATATGCCCAGAATCCTCGTCGTCGTGATCTATACCCAATCGCCAAATCTAGAACGAGCGATAACCATGGATCACAATATACACTCTCAGCATGTTGGATGGCAAATAGTCAAATGTATGACGTAGCGGTCGCCAAAAAACCGCCCATGAGAACCCACCCGGCGAGCCGAGCGGGTCTTAGTCAGCAGACCCGCTCTCTGAACCAACTGTGGGCCTCACGTTGCATGCACGAATGAGATAGCAAGCAGTCTGAATTAGAAATTATGATGATTATTATTGTTATTATTATTATTATTTATTCCTCAGGCTTTTCACGACCTTAGGTCGTATGTAGCCCCCTAGCTAGTGTGCACTGCTCCATAGGATATGTACATTTGATAGCATCATCACATGCGCGGTCTTCGATTCAGATCTTCTTCCTCCTCACCCTTCATTGGCCAATCATCCCGTCTCCATTGCAAACGCGATGACGGTTTTGACAGTCTTGTCATGCTCTTCCATTCGGTTCACTCACGTCCTCTACAATCCCAGGTTTACCTCTTAGTATCTGCGACAGACTAACGAAGCTCGGACCGCGGCTTCACTCCGCGCACGACGTTGTTCATTCCACCGTGTGCATCGAAGCAAGAAATATGGGACTGTTTCACGCTCAATGCCACATTCGCACAAATCACCTTCGGCTTTGCCGATTCGATGAAGATATCCATTCAGCCTGGCATGTCCCGTGCGGAGTTGAGCTAGTATCGATGCTTTCTCCCGATCCAGATCATCATCATACAGCATCTTGGTGTGGGGTCCTGGGAGCGCCGAATCCAGCTGGCGTGTAAACTGACCAGTGGCCCACAGATGGAAGTTGTCCTTCTGGTGTTATTTAGCATTCGCCTGAGCCCATCGCAACGCTGACGCCCGGAGCTGGACTTGCGCCCAGGGTGGGGAGTTAACTTCGCAGCTCTCTTCCGTTGCTTCGCGTGCGAGGGCATGGGTCCATGTAGTATTTCGCAATCTTCGTCAGTTGGTGGCTGCAGGTTGACCTTAGCCCCCATATCCAACAGCTGGCCGACTACGTAGGTGATTCTAGTGATAAGAGCCTGTCCACCTTGAAGATGCGGCTTCGCGAGTGAAAGCAGGACCGCAGGAGTCCTCACAACTATCATAACCTGGATTTTATACGATGACATCTGGATACGAGGGAGCATTGTCCTGACATACGAGACAGCCTCCAGCACCATCCCTAGCTGTGCGTAATGGGCGTTGAGCGAGTCATCGTCACCGACCGTCCGGTGTGACGAGACGATGTCGACTTGGTTAAAGCGAACAACCAGCCCTGTTCCGACCAAACCATTACGGATGCTGACACTGGTGAACAACCACAGACGGGCATGACCGGCCTCGTGCAACTCGTGCATATCAGATTCAACAGTCACGATCAACTCCCTGAGAATCCGTTGACACGGGTCTAGAAGGAAGGGTCGAATGGCCCCCATGTCGGACAAACATTGTGTCCGTACTTCGACAGTATTTTGAACGGTGACAGGTACCTCCCATCCTGCATTGCGGCCGCTACTCGGCAGGGACAGAAAGGGTGGTCCTCTGGTAAGGCGTGTCATATGATTCAATGCTTCATGATATGGGCTCGAAGGCGTACGACCGTCGGTTTAATACCCGCTTCTGCCGCAGCGACGGCGAATGCTGTTTCGGAACACACTCAGGATCGCCTGAGACGCGACATAACTCCTCTATAGAGCCCCACACCGATGCTGCATAATCAATTTTCGATGTGACTGTGGAGGTGAAGAGCTCGCGAGCTACCAAAGGAGGTAATCGGTGCAGTCGTCTTAGTGCAAGGACGGCTTTCATTCCTTTATTCGCAGCCTTTCCGATGTATGATTTGAACCGTAACCCCTGGTCGAGTACCACGCCGTGAATCTTAGCTTCAGACACCGGTGTAACAGTCCGCTCCATCCACGTGTAACGGGACCGCGGGAAGTTGGCGCTGCCGCTGGTTCCTCGTGAAGTGGATGACGACGTCTTCTCCGCCTCGAAAGCCGCGCCAGACTGCGCCGCCCATTCTAACGCTCGTGGGATGACCTTCTGCTGGAGTATGGTTGTATTCGCCTCAGCAGACGATCCCACCGACCATCGTGTATAAACGTCAACAAAAGCGATTGATCCCTTTCTTCTGGTGAGAGAGATATCCACCAGATTTGCATTCGGGAATAGGAAGAGAATAGGAGAGAGCAGCGTGCCTTGCGGTAGTCCCGCATGCTCGATAGCTATTTCCTAGGATTGATACATATTCACGATGATCGACGCCCGTCGCGAGGAGCAGAAACCGTCAACCCATCGGATTAGGACTTCCGGGATTCTTCTTTCTCGCCGCCTCTACTGCAGACCCGTTGTATGCGCCCTTAACATCGAAGCCCGCCATACTGAGGACTTTGCCCTCACGCCACGCATCGTGTATCTTTTCTTTTAGGATGTTGAGCGCTTGCTCGCATTATCGCCTCTGGCGAGCCCCAAAATGATTTGGAGGCAGTAGTTGATGTTTTTTGACTAGGGCTGAGATTCTGCTAGCGGTGACTGCTTCTAATACCTTTCCAAGAGTCGCCAACAGCGAGATAGAGCGGTATGATTTTGGCAACGACGGGTCACGTCCGCTCTTGGGTATCACCACGATCTTAGCTACCTTCCAAGCGTTAGGAAAGTAGCTGAGTCGGAGTGACGCTTGGAAGATTTCAACAGCCCATTGTTTCACAGTAGGCCATGGGAGCGGTCCCCGTGACCATTAAGGAACAATATTGACATTGATTGAAGGTAGTATCTTGTTAATGAACTCTGTTCACCAGAAGCCCGCTCTGATATTGAGCAGCAGAATGAGGGAAACGACCAAGAACCTGAAATTTGCTTTTATGAAAACTTATACGCACACAATCCTCTTACAACAATCATCTTTTGCCATCCATAATGTGCATTGTGGAACCTTTTGGTATTAAATCAGCAAGTACCAGTTAACAGGAGTTGTTGAATTTGGCGTGTTAACCCAGTGACGAGTCTGATGGGTAGTCCACTTCTAGGACGTCACGTCCACCCCTCAACCTCATAAGCGTTATTGTGGCCATTACATTATCTTTATCGATTCGGGTTCTCTCCGGAAAAGGGCTCTGCTGGTCGTTGCATTCCCAGCGCACCCAGAATCCCCTCGGGCTCTGCCCGCATATATCTGTCTTCCCACCGATATATGTAGTGACCATAGCCAAAAGTTGTGTGTATGAAATATCTTCGTGGACATTAATGGGCGTCATAAATGTTCCAACTTCAAGCATAATTGGTATACTGTTGGTCATTGCGGCGTTCTAAAATATGCCTGCTGGGTGACCGATGGGAAACTTTGGGATTTGATAAGTTGTAAATTAATACTGGCCAACTGTAAACATGGACAGGTTGGAACTGGCAAAAGATACAAATAGCAGTTTGGTCATATATGTAACGATCCTTGTGAAAATGGAAATAGTACAGTAGAATTCGAAAACAGTTTCCCCTCTGGACACACATCGCTTGTTTCTCGGTTCGTACCCGAAACAGCGCTAGGCCTTATTGGGTCACCCGTAAACAACACCTGTATCACTGAAGTCCCGTTCAGTGTCGGTATTGGGTTTCAGTGTTCAAGAAACAATTGTATAATACCGTAATCATTCACAGAATGTTCTCGTAGAAGGGGAGGGGAGATCTGATGATGTGTCCTGTTCTACTGGGTTTCGTCGCTTTCTCTTTCTAAACTCTTCATCTATGTCAACCCGTAACGACGGTTGAACTGATCTTGTGGAGATACATTTGGTAGGCTAAGTTTAGGGTTTTCGTGTTACTCCATGGATTCAACACGCCACTGTCGTTCCGATTCGCTCACAACTTCTGCTGATGGCTAGTACCCACGATGATCTGCAGGCAGAACTTGGATCGGGTCAATTTGAGTGACACTCCATTCCACAACAACTTCTCTCAGCCCCAAGACCCGGAGTCTTGGGATCAAGATTCTCAGTATTCCCCTCCTACCCAGGATACTTTCGGAGCCCTTACGGTACACGGTCCAACTATAGCACCTCCCCATCCGTCCTCGAGTATGAGCCTAATGCCGCAATCCAAACCCGACCGAGCACTTTGCCACTGCTCCAAGAATCCGAGTGGGAGAAAGACAATGTCTACGACGAAGATCCGCCAAGCTGTATTCATTATTTCATAGAATGGCGTGTTACTCTTAACAACAAGGCTGTGGTGAAGGACACCGAGGAGGACATAGTGTTGGCCCCGAGCGCCTACTGGAATTTGGTGTAGAAGAGAAGCTACAAAAGGTTCTTCGAGAAAAAGTGTCACAAAAAAAGGATCAGGGTAGATGACACGGCGATTGTTGCCTCGGTCAATGACCCATCCCAACGCGATCTGACGTAGCGTTTCAACAAGACCGATATTGTCTGTTTTCAGACGTAGATATCATGGTAACAACGATCTCCTAGAATATAGCACATGATATAGTTGTTTGGCGGAATAAGCCATTACGTCATTGGCCACATCGCTGGTGGCGAATACAAACGGATGTCCGAGCAGTCACAGCATTGAGTATTCTTCAGATTACGCACGGATAATCGCTCCAAAATGGAATCAGGAAACAAGGAATCTGGCTGCGTAGTAAGAATTTTACATACTCTTCATCACTCAGAGTGCTAACCGTATTTCCTCAGCCACTCTCGGAGAGTGAAAAACGCCACTTCAGCACGTATGAAAAGCGACCTCATGAAGATCTACTTAAGCAACGATCTAAGGTATTTGATGTAATTTCATAAAGGAGATTCAGACTGACAGCCAGAAGGGACATACTTATTTCGACTCCGGCGATCTTGCACTTTCCGCCGCTCATCAAATGGCTGATGACGGCGCTATTCAAACAGGCAAAGCCCATGCCCAACGCGAGAACATTTCCCATCCTTATGCCCCGGTCCCTAATACCAGCAATGTTGATAAGGATGCCCTCAAGGATTTTTACAGGGGGAAGAGCGTGAGTCCTGAAAGAAAAAGCCCTCTACATCGGAGAACAGATATTGAGCATAACAGCTCAACATAAATGGAGGAGCAGGAAGAGACTGTATCACGTGTGGAAGAATAACACAGCTTTTGGTATTCAGTTAATGTCGAAGAAAAGCATCTGAGTTTAGTAAAATAGTATGCAGTAAACTAGCTAAATTATGACTTTTTCACCATTGTCAAGCAGTTTTAAAACGATTTAGGTACCCGGATATCCACTACCCTAGTCTCACGCTAGGGTGTTGCTGTGTTTTCTCAAAGGATGATGTTGGAATTGTATATTTTGTCAGTTCCATCAGACCCATAAATTCAAGAAAGGAAAACTTAGACTTTTTCTTGCCTTCTCTGGTTGCTTATGAAGGCCCATCAAATTGCTCACTGCTAGCTGGGCTCCTCGCACACCGTAATCCATACTAACGGTGGTCTCATCTGGTATTTCCACAAATTGGCCTACCACAGCGAGATTGGTCATGTTGTCCGGTATCACAGTGGGCCGGTCTCCACTAGTTCGAGGCAATAGCGATGCTGTCCTTCGTGGCATTACACATGGGATTGTGATGCAGTTGTCAAGGATTGGTTCCAAAGGGAAACCCAAGTGTCGTAGCAGTTCGGTCATTATTTCTTTTCCAGAACAAAAGAGCATCGGCTTTGTCACGAAATTTCCCTCACGCTCTGGGCCAAGAGCATAGCCCCAGAAGGTTTGCACATTGTCGGGTTGACAAGAGAAAAATGGCTGACGGGGTATGCAGACGCTGATATTCCAATTGCTGTGTATTAGAGATATCAAATATCCTATTCCAGGCTTGTCGCATGTCAATTTAACAAGGCGATCAAAGAACTCAGTATCCCTAAGCGTAACCGTAAATGTCTCCAACCTAGACACTGTAAGGCGACTGCAGAAATTGTACGGATCTCCAAAGCTCGGATACTTTGTTCCCAGATTCAGCCAAAGCGACCAGTTTTCATCTAGCTCATCTTCGGCTATCATTGTTTTAAGAGGTGGTGGGCTTTTGTTGGAGCCACTCAATGAGCCTGATGTGACAGATCCAAGAGTGACGATAACAATATCATCGGGACGGACATTTAACGTTTCCTGGGAGCTGTTGTGCATTACACTAATCGCTGAAACAGTTTCTGCGCCACGGTCTGATTGTGTTACAATATCCGTGACCTTGGTGCACAGTCGAAAGTCCACTCCTCGGTTTTGGAGAAATTGGATTATTGGAATGATAACTGATTCAAATTGGTTGAATTGAATGCAATCCAAGGGGGTTTTAGTGTTTAGCTTTCGAAATTCGTGGAAGTATCTTCGAAGACATCGGCGGAATTCGGCAGCACTGTGCCACGGCTGGAAGGCAAATCTAATAGTTCATCTTTAGCATTGATGCGGTCGCTTTCTTTTCTTTTCATCAGGCAGCTTACATAGTAGAGAAAACAATCCAAAATATGCTGTCGAAAAAGGATTTGTTGAAAAGCTGATCAATTTGCTTTCTGGTCAGCCTTTCCTCAGATCGCAACATGAGCATCGTCAATTTCATTCGATCTCGAAGGCCCAGGCCGAGTTTTCCGATTTCAATTCTTTTCGGTCCATCATCTCCTTGAGCCAATATATGTGTGATGGGAACGTCTTGACAGCCTTCATCGTCATGCAAGTTTTCGATATCTTCTTTGACTGTCCTTCCGGATCCGCAGCCGGAAGGCACCAGGGCAAGCAGCTTTCCCATGCAAACGTCATTAAAACTTGGCAAGCATCCAGGCCGATGATCGTATCCATTTAGTGGATCACCAGTACTAGTTATGCCGTCTCCAGGGGTGCTTTGAGACTCGAGTATGTGGATTTGAGAGGCAGGCACATTGGCATCCGAAATCAAATGAACTGCCGCCGCCAATGACGCAATACTGCTCCCTAGTATCCAAGCGTCAACCTCGTTAGGCGACCGATGGGCTTGCACTAGGGCGGTTTTATTTTGTTGGACCATCATAGATCCCTGGTAGCCTGGTAGTATTAAAGTGCTCAAACCATGAAGACTTGATCTTGATATTGTTTCGGAGATCCCGCCATGTTCTGGTCCATCTAGTTGTGGTGGGGTTGCAGTTTGATCAATCAGGTGACCCTCAGTTCTCTTCTGCCATGATTGTGGTCGCCAGGTGGCGCCTGTCTACAACTACAGTAGAATTCGAAACCCCCCCGCCCCCTCCGAGGCTGATTTATTATATACGGCTTCGATTAAAGAATACGGCGTCAGCGTCAGCGTCAGCGTAAGCGCAGTATAATGGCTAGAAGTCTACAACCCACGGGAATGGTGACGAATCGATTCTATGAGATTGTTTCGTTTGAACACGTGTAATTTTCTGTTTGTAAAGCAAATGAGCTCTTATGGCTAAGCGAAGTGTTGCTTAATGCCATTTTCGATTTATGGCCGAGAGAGCGTGTGTTTTAGGAGGTACAGTAAACTGTTTTCGAATTCTACTGTATGTACCAAAGTTTGTGGAGAATTTTCTCTCCGTTGATGTGTAGGCAGTAGACTCGCTCGTGTGTAGTGCCATGATCATAGCTCTAGTATTAAGGATCACTGCAGCTACGATTCTGACAACGCTATGTAGACACACCCAAGGCACAGTCACGGTACTATTGTTAGTTGTATCATTCCTTTCTAAGACACGGATTTAAATTGTGGGCGTAACAGAGACAATCAATCAGCAAGCAAACAAATCTCCACTCAGGAGAGCTTATTCTTGTCATTATTCCGAATATTCGATTGTCAGGCCTGCGTGCCGGAAATGACCTTCAGCACCACCCCTTTTTGCTCCAACCGCTTCAATGCACCAATCAAGAAAATGATCAAATCCTTGGCTGCGGTTTTCCACATAATAGCACCAACTATGTCTGATAAAGCTTTTTAGCCGAGAAAAAAGTTCCCCGATTGGGTTGAGGTCCGACGAATAGGGAGGTAGATAAATCAACTTGACACCAGCATTAGCACACATCTGCGCAATACGTTCAGAGTGGTGAAAGGATGCGTTATCCATGACCAGAACGGATTTCGGCTCCGGCCATTTTCCACAGTTCCGAAGGAGCTGGTCCAGGAAGTCCTCGAATACACCGGCATCCATCGAACCACGGAAAACGCGGGAAAGCACGATACCATCTTGGGCATACGCGGGGAGTATTTAATACCGTTCATCACGGTGAAACTGCGATACTTGGAACGGGGACAACACCAAGTGGTGACCAACCGGTTCTTCTGAATCCGATTCGTTTATCACAACCAGACTCGTCAACATAGACTAGGTGGTACGACTCAAATTCTGAGAAATTATGAAGTTAGAATTCTCGCAATTCTGCATTTTGTTCCTTGGCGCTTTGGTCAATGGACTTTTTGGACCAGCCTGTTACTATTAGAGCTTTTCTAATACTTGACGTTGTTGCAAGAATCCGAAATTTATCCCATATGAATAATACCATTTTGTCGAGGTAGAGACCCGGTTTTCGAGCAGATGAACGCAAAGAGCGTCAAGCATCGGTGGTGTTATGGTTCGTCTTCAACCGACATGATTTGAATGGCCATGGACTTTTCCGAATAACGGCAAGTTCCTGCGGATATTCTTGATCGTTCGATCGCTGCATTCGGCTGCATCAGCCATTCGAGGTGTGGTTAGTGACTGGCTCTTTATCATATTATGAATGAACTGTAGTTTCGATGGGGATAGTCTCGGTGCCATATCTATTGGACGTGAGTTCTCAGGATCAGCAAATATGGATGACTGCGAAAGGATGGGGATGCTAGGAACTGGATGGAGGGGAATGGAGAGGCAGTGTATCAAGATTTCGTGTAACGTAAAATATAACACGTAATGCGATCGTCCCGGTATTAAATCAGACTTATTCTTAGAAACTGATTATTTACATCTATATCCATATTTAGACTAGTGCGGTTTCGGGTACGAACCGAGAAACAAGCGATGTGTGTCCAGAGGGGAAACTGTTTTCGAATTCTACTGTACCATCCCATGGAATATGTAATCTGTCTGAATTGATAACTTGCCCCTGCCCATACAATTTAATAAGGGTCGGATAAACTAACTAATTACAACATATAGCTTCTTGGCATTCAGAGAATATATAACCCATATAGTAGTGATTCACCACCCAATTCCCACCAATTCCCAGCGACATAGAACCTTCTAGGAGTTCCATGCCTCTAATTTTAGCCTCTTGTACCCGTCTTAACAATCTATTGGTATTATTACACGTAGAAACAAAACGTGTTATTTTCCTACATCATGTGATTAGGGTTTGAAATAGCGTCTCTGTTGTCTCCATTATGGAAGGCGAACCTGGGCGGGTCTGTAAGCTTTCGGGTATATTGGAAAGGCCGGATATCAAAACAGCTACTGTGTTAAAAATTTGGCCCGGTTCGATTAGCCCTCGACTGGATGGTGTATCAAGGGCCTGGTTTAGGGACATATTGCGCCAGTGATGAGTGTCCGTCAATATCAGAGGTAGGTCCCCGCATTCGCTGACCTCAATAACATGCGCAAACACGAGAACTAGCTGTGCGAGCCCAGTGACCATGTTCAGGAACCCTAGTAGGAGTTCATAGTTCTCGGCGTTGGCTCTTCCGTATAGGGCAGTGACAGCGACCGGCAAAGATGCTTTTTCGAGCTTGGTGTGACTAAAATATTCGGCGTAAGAAGTTGCTCCTCGGATGTCAATGTTCATTCCGTGGAAAATCATCTGCGCAGAATTAGTTACTCGCCAAGTCTCAATCACGATAGGTTCCACTTGGTCAGCAGATGTCTGTTGCGCGAGGCCCTGACCCGGATAAAGATTTCTATCCAGTTTCCTGGAAGCTTGTAGGGCAAGCCCTACAATAATATTCACAGTATCTCCATATGCTGGATGGTTGTCATGGACAATATTTCGGTAATTGATTGTCCTTTGTAGGTATGTGACACCGTATCCCCGAAGTGGATGTCTCTCGGCTGCAATGTCCCTGTTTAATAGATTGTCTTCCTCCTCTGGTGTACAGGATAGAATGACAGACATCTCACTATCATGTAGACGAATTTCAGGCCCAATTGTGGTAGTGTCATCATCCCAGGAAACAGATCCAGAGTCGTATTCACCAGGCTGGTACCAAAGAATGTGAACCTGTGCTGCTTCACGTACCCCAAAACTGACCACCTGTGATCCGTCTTGCGTTTCAATGACCACCGACAAGCCAAGAATGAAGTGTGCCCATATAATGATCACGATACATCCGGTCTGGTTGGAGACTGTGATTATCCTATCCTCCGGAAGACTCTGGGCGAGGTACAAAAAGTCCATTGCACCTGCAAGGAGGGCTGGGGGAAGTATGGTATAATTTCGATGAAAGTAGTAGTCAGGCATGACCTGTTTGATCCTGAACTCAACTTCCTCCCGGTACGTGGACCATTGGAATGCAGCTGCCTGACTGCTACAAGCCATCAAGGTGTTCATAACGCCGTCAAATCCGGGATCAGGAGTAGAACTGGGAATTTTCGCTGTCAACCGCATGGTGATACATTTTGAAATCATTCTTGCAAGTGAAGCGGGAGCGTGAAAGTACGATAGCATCGAAAGTGTGACGACAGTGGCAAAGTATTTCTGTTCCTGAAACGCGCGCAGCATTGTCGGCCCAATGCCCTCAGCAAGATCAACCTCCGAGCGGCGGCACAACGGCGTGTACTTTTGAATATTGACTTGGCCTTTAAATTCCTGTTCCAAAGCCGTGGAGATTCTGCCTCGACCAAAGATTACGGCAAGGTCCTCCTCCACCACGATGTCTGATCCGGACTGCCGAAACTCTCGCGCAAAATTTACAAGTCGTGATACTCCAGTGTTGACCAAACGGTCTACTGGAAGGAACTTGGTGAGCTCCACAGACAGCTGAAATCCGTTGTACCCTGGCATTTTGGAGAAGTGGCGCTCCTGTGGACGTAGTAGGAAATATGCACGATGAAGGTAACAGATGATGACAATAAATATAAGTGCACAATTAGGCTCAATGCAAGGCGATGACCATAGCGAAAGAGGGGTTAGATTGCAAACAAGTTGAATTCGTCGGTCGACCGTCTGAACGCACCTAGCAGGGATACTGCATATTTCGTCGGCCATCACCGCATTTATTGGCTTGCAAGGTCGTCAATAATCACGCGGTCTGTGCCTCTTCCTTTCACCTTGGCCAAGCGTCTGTCGTACCTAAAGTTGCTAGGCTCTGTATTGGATTACATTCTCCTTCGTTCGGAAGTGACTATCTAGCTGGTAAGGCTGTTAGATCGATGCTCTTCACGACCATAGCGATAAGCCCAGGTTTGAGATTAAACAGGTTTTTTATTACTGTAAGATGAATACAACACTCTGTAACATATCAGGGACAATAAAAGCTTTGATATAGTAAGTCTTAGGGCCATGTTGTTACGGTCTTTCTTCCATGAAGCTATGTATTCCCAGCTGACATAGGATCCCTGGAGAAGCGGCAGTTATTCTCCAGCTGGTACGATATTTCTTGCACTCAGCTGAACCCCCTCTTTTATTCAGCTGAATCTTTCTTACGCGTCCCCTCGTCTTCTTCCAATAAGAGCGATTGTGGACTCGTAGAACCCTCAAGGAGGCTATATGGAGGGCTGTGTTAAATAGAGTATCTTCTTCTGGTTCTTGAGCGTTCCTCAAGAAACAGCCTTGTCGCAATTTGACTTGATATCCTCTTTCTTACCTGACTGACAGGCCCAGGCCCCCTAGCCTACAAGTAGGTTTTATCTTTACACATGTTGTGTAGCCAGCCATACATAACTTTAATAACACTCTGCAAGGGGACTGAATGTGTGTTACCTGGAGGGTGAATGGGGGTGTTGGAGGGTGCTGTAAGTAATCATAATACATAAACTTACAGCTCTGTTCCGTTTGAAAATTACTGTATGATATTGAAACATATCTCGAAATACAGGATTAACCATATCTGGAAAAAGACGTTATGTAATCAGGGTTTGAAAGAGTTTCTCTTTCTCTCCAACATGGAAGGCGAAGCTGGGTGGGACTGTACCACATCAATTAATGATCTGCGCTGGAGCATTGGCAGTGGGGCCCCAGAGAGCAAAAACTGTCATCAGCGTAGAAGCTCTTTTCGCTATCGACTGTATCCGAGTATAAGAAAAGGGGCAGCTATCCAGATGCCCCGATAAAATGCTCCTAAGCGAGACCATTATGACCATATGACCTCGTTAAGTATACAGAAATGAATACTCTAACCGAGATTAAAGACCTTGCCCCTGCTTCTCTGATGATTTAAGCATATTTGCTTCATAAATTTCGTTATTGCTACATCTGAGGCCCCATGTAATCCAGTAATTCAAGATCCATGGATACCAGATATTACGTACTCGAAGAAAACGAAAGTAGTTATTAAAATACCTATCCATTACTTTTAGAAGCATCGACGAAACCCTTGGTGCTTAATTGGCTATATTTTTTATTGAAAGGGGTCGGTTTTTTCCCCTTTGTTTCCAAGGTACCTGGTTCTTGTAATAGAATATTCAAGATAAAGAAGCAAATGGTTATGTACAAAATTCTTTGAAGTATTGGTTCCGACCCTCTTGAGAAGGGTATGGCTGGCCGTGGATGTCAGATTAGGGAATGGCCTAAATCGTGACCGTTGTTTGTTTAACACTAGCATATACCTCCGCAGGTTCGACCCGCTGTTGAACATCGCCTATCCTTTTCCGGAGCCCTCGGCGTAGGTCTTGGAGTCTAGGGCAGTCCAGTAAATAATGCGTTGCCCTCTCTAGCTCCCGGCAAACATACCGCCGTCGTCTCAGAAGGAGATACTGCATTGCAGTGAATCTTAAAGCGGCTTGACCAATACAAACTGGCTACCTTTCTTATTGTTCAACGCCAAGCCCTTAATGCTGATTTTTTATCGAAAGAGTAGCATTAAGTTGAGGTCCGCCAAAATTGGGAATTTTGAGATGAATTATCATTTTCTACCAAATTGTATGATGACACTATTGAGTTTGAACGAGAAGTTTGACAATGAATCGAGTCTTGGTAGGGGTGATTAAATCTGATAAAAGCACTACAGTATTTTGACGAATGGCCGAACCATCACATCTACGCTGCCGCTCTCATTTAGGGATGCTACTGTAGCAAACGAACAATCTGTGTTACAGTGACTACAATTTGAGTTTCAATACAGTAATCAGGGCTTTCCTCAAACCCTTCACAAGGATGGGTGGCATGTCGCATTGTCTTTTTTGGTACCGTCGTATCCGTAGTGCCAATCAAAAAGGTGTTTGTTCGAAATTGTCTTTGTCAGGCTCAAAACTCAGTTGACGTACTCGCAATTTTGACTCCGCTGATGTTTAAGAATCGAAGCGAAGTAGCCCAATGTGTTCAAACAAGCGTAGCAATGAATATCATTTTACAGTTTTTACAATCGAACCCTAGACCACTGTATTAAACTTCTTTCATGTACGATGGATTGCAAGTGAGAAATCTTCTTTGCCACGAAATAGAAGCGAACAGTGCGGTATACAATAGTCATGTTTGGAATTTCAGCCATAAATCATACTGTACTGTGCAGATACACCCAGAATCATCGGGACATTGGTGCTGACTGCAGTATCAAACCCGACACAGATGGGTGAATTGGGAGGTTGTTTGGAAGGCTCTTAATAGATGTGCTGAGAATGCAACAGATGCCGTGGCGGCAATAATATGCATAGCCACCAAGCTGAGATGAGAATGAACGAAGAACCCGAGGCGCTCAGGCAGGTTCATTGTATAGCAAATGGCCCCCGAAAGCCACATCATATGAAGCTTCACATATTCGGCTGCCATATCATAGCGGCATGCTGTTGGCTGTAGTATTGCGTAGATCGCAGGGAGCATTGCAATTGCGCACAAAAGACAGCATGCTGCGATGGAATCGCGGCGCATATAAGAGAACTGAACGAAGGAGCTGAACCATACGGACAGGAAAGTCATAATAAATAGCAGTGTAAGCTCAAGCAGCGGTGTGTGGAAGAATTGAAAATGCAGAAATGGAACTGAAGAAGCCCATATCATGAATATGACGCAAGCATGGGACGTCTCCTGACTCTCGCCAATATCGGTCGGACTAAGCAAAGATAGCAAATATACGGCCATCAATCCACACAGAAAGCAAAGAATAGCAATGACATCTAATCCTGCCATGACGGCCTGTGTCAACGGACGATTAAAATATTCAATGATCAGGCGCAAAGTTAGGAGCGCAAGTATTGCGCTGGTAATAACATGGACCAAAGACTTGAATGCATGTTTTGGGAATCGTGTTAGCTGTAGTTCAGCCATTTTGGAAAATTTGTGTCCGATGATAGAAACCGGTGATGAGAATGTAATTAACCTTATAGTCGAAGGCTTACTACCTCTAGGCACAAATTCAACAGACAGGTTCAACGAGCCAGCCAGACTAAGCATCCTATCGTTGAAAACGAGGAAGCAAAATGAGGAGTAATAAACTTATCAGCCAGTTGAACATAGAGCACCAAATAAGAAAATAACTCCTTATGCTATCACATATTAGTATATCCTAATCAGTGACCCTTTGTAGACTACAGCTGAGAATGCATACTTTGACTAGGAAAATTGCCGTAGTATGCGCCACGTTAGTGGCGACTAGCTCCGCTAAAAGTGGCCATCAATATGGATACTTGAATCTATACAACCATTGTCCGATGGCTCTCTATATTGAAGGTTATCAAGACAAGCCGGAACCTTATATGAGAATCGAGTTACAACCACTCGCAAACTTTTCAATGCCACTAAGAGAGACCTTCAATGGCTTTGGTAACTCAATCAAGGTCGCTACATCACAGGGGAGTTTGGATATTCTTCAAATAGAGTACAGCGCATGCTTTGAGCCTAAGAGCACATGCGAGCCCCCAGAGCAGAATTATTATGACATATCGAAAATAAATGGTGATCCTTTGTTGGATCAAGGGACCAAAATCGTACCGTCCTTTCAAGTCTGTCCCAAAATTGAGTGTGCAGCTGGAAACCGCCATTGCCCGAATGTATATTACCATCCACTCGACAATTGGGCGGTTAAGGAATGTGACAGCAAATCCGATATGGACGTTCATTTTGGGGGACTTTAGATAATTAATGTGAGAGCATGTCTTTTACCCTACAGTGCTTTGAAGTACAATACCGTACCTGTAAGATAAAATGGCTCAAAAATATAGAAAGGGAGCACAGAATTGTCAAGAAGACTTTCAATGGCTTTTAAAATCCAATAGAATACATTAACTTTGATGCAGGATTTTGCTTGGCTAGCTCTGTTACCTTATCCTGCAGGTGCTACTGTACTGTAATAATACCGCCTATGTAACCCTCAACTTAAATAGGTACGAAACTATAAATATCATGCATTTATTCAGATCTCCATAATTTTTCACCGCATGTAAGTCCAATACGACATTCCTGATGAGGTACAGGGTTTCCATTGCGTAGTACTCTTTCTATGTTTTGCTGTAGTCCTCTAAGGGGACTTGGAACTGACCAAAATATTATATTCAAAAAAATTACTGTATCATTGATTAGTTTTACGCCTTTTCGATGGGCCCACATTAGGTGTAATTTGTCTACGCTTAGGATGAGCAGGACACCAACACAGTCGTTGCGGGTGCCAGGTTTGCTTATGATCCGATCTGCCGAATGAAGCCTCGACCCCCTGAAATTTGAGAATCTTGGAGACTGTAGTAGGAAATCCATTAATCCTTTCACTTGAAGTTTTACTTTTGATAGACAAGGTAAATTCTTCCAGTAGGCTCGAAACTGTGAACTGAACACGTTTGCGGTAGTAAGCGCATACGGTGCATCCCTGGTGGTTGGTGACTGAGCCGAAATTGGCACCGGTTACCATAGCAAAGCTAGGATCC
>Ga0209673_1001001_pt1 | contig 34380 bp, 44 predicted proteins | sample AraplaCol_mMS_r2_2_FD_184274 | JGI IMG/M metagenome (GOLD analysis project Ga0209673, IMG submission 184274) | Arabidopsis root microbial communities from North Carolina, USA - plate scrape MF_Col_mMS_r2 (SPAdes) (version 3) | ecosystem: Host-associated > Plants > Roots > Endosphere | place... | reverse complement strand
GGCAAACAGCGTATGCAGGCCAAACCAGAGGACGAGGTTGAGAATGACCCCGACCACCGCCGCCGTGATCGCCGACATCGCGCCGGCGAGCGCCACATTGCCGCGCAGTTTTTCGATGAAGGGCGCACCAAGAAAGATCCAGAGGAAACAGGGTACGAACGTCACCCAAGTCGTCAGGATTGCCGCTAGCGTGGCGGCCAGCATCGGATCGAGCGAACCGGAATTGCGATAGGCGCCCATGAAGCCGACGAACTGAAGCACCATGATCAGCGGCCCCGGTGTCGTCTCGGCCATCCCGAGACCATCGAGCATCTCGCCGGGTTTCAGCCAGCCGAAACGCTGCACGGCCTCCTGCGCGACATAAGCGAGCGCGGCATAGGCACCGCCGAAGGTGACGACCGCCATCTTGCTGAAGAACAGGCCGATCTCGGTGAAAACGTCGTGTGCCCCGAAAGCCGCATAGAGGGCGGCGATCGGCGCGAGCCAGAGAGCGAGCAGCGCTGCCGACATACTGAGCGACCAACCGAGATTGGGGCGTGCATGCGGCGGTATGCCCTCGCCGAGCGCCGACTCCGCATCCGACACCATTGGCCCGCTTCCGGCCTTGTGGCCGCCGCCCGGTTTGAAGGCGGCAATGCCGAAGCGGCCGCCGAGAAAGCCCGCGATGGCGGCGGCAAGCACGATCAGCGGGAACGGCACATGGAAGAAGAAGATGGCAACGAAGGCCACAGCCGCGATCGCAAGCATGACGTTGTTTCTAAGAGCGCGGCTGCCGATGCGGATGACGGCCTGCACGACGACGGCAAGCACCGCCGCCTTCAGCCCGAAAAACAGGCCGGCGACGATGCCCACGCTGCCATAAGCGGCGTAGATATAGCTGAGACAGAGGATCGACAGGAATCCCGGCAGCACGAACAACAAACCAGCGACCAGACCACCCAGCGTGCGGTGCATCAGCCAGCCGATATAGACGGCGAGCTGTTGCGCCTCGGGGCCGGGAAGCAGCATGCAATAATTCAGCGCATGCAGGAACCGGTGCTCGCCGATCCATCGCTTCTCGTCGACGATGATCCGGTGCATGACGGCGATCTGGCCGGCCGGGCCGCCGAAACTCAAGGCGGCGACGCGCAGCCATACCTTGAAGGCCTCACCGAAGGAGACGCCGTGGTGATGCTCCTCGTCCGCATGTCTCTCCATCGTCTTGTCCGCGCGGCCGTTGTCCGTCAACTCGGCCATTTCATGCCCTCTTCTTTGGCGTAGGCCAGTTGTGGGTTTCCTCGGTCGCGTCCCGGCACCAGCGGAAGAAGGCATCGTAGAGAAGCATTCCGGCTTCGAGCTGCTCCAGATCGTCGGAAAACATCCTGGAGAGACCGAGCGATGCTGCAAGCAGGCCGGGCGCCTCGGGCGCGAGATCGAGCCTTGCGGTATCCGCCGCCCTGACAATCTGCGCCAGACGAAGAAGCGGTTCGGATGCCAGGCCGAATTCCTCGACCATCACGTCGAAGGTGCAGAGCTCACCGCGATGGCTCCAGAACACGTCTTCGATATCGAAGGAAACCGCCCCGAAGCGTTCGCCAACGGCTATAACCTCGGGCGCCGGCACGAACAGGAAGACGGCGTTCGGATCGACGAAGCGGCGGATCAGCCAGGGACAGGCGATGCGGTCGATCTTCGGCCGCGCCCGTGTCACCCAGGCGGTGCGCCCCTCCGCGTCGCGGCGCGGAAGCTTTTCCGATGGCACGGCCGCCCCGCCGGCAATCCAGGCTTCGAAGCCGCCCTCGAGGCTCTCGGCGTCGATCCCGGCATGGCGCAGATAGGCGGCCACACCGTGGCTGAGCTTGCTGCCCTTTTGACAGACCACCACGACGGTGGCGGCATTCATGCTGTCCGCCCAAGACGCAACCTCGGCATGATCGCGCCGGATCGAGCCCGGAATTAGGCGCGGATCGAGCGCGAAGTCCTCCTCGGTGCGAACGTCGACGATGCAAGGCGCGCCGGGGGTTCCGATGAGGCGGCTGAGTTTGTCGGGAGAAATTTCGAGAAATGACGGCATGACGCGTCCTCCGTTGATCGGTGTTACTGGACGCGATTCTTCAGCATGACGCCTCGTGGGATGATCGCAACCCCATGGCAAAACCATGCGCAAACAGACCCCGCCGTGTCAAGCGGGCGCTTGCATAGAACAGCGGAACGCAGCCGATTCGGGTCAGCTGCCGCCCGGAATGCCTTGATATCAACTGCTTCGCGGTCCCGGTACGGAACAAAATCCTCACTTCGGCATTATTGTTTCACCGAAAGAGGAGAAAGTACCATGACGTACGACCCCAATAATGCCAACGACCCGAACCGCCCGCTGAACCCAAATCTGGATCTGCGCACCACGCCGAGCGCGCGCAGCAATAATACGTGGGTTGTCTGGGTCGCTGCATTGGCCGTGATCGCTGTCGCTGCATTCGCCTATTCGCAGTGGAGCACCCCGGGCACATCCCCGGATACGACAGCCTCCACGACCCAATCCGAGCCGGCACCGGCGGCACCCAAGCCGATCGCTCCGACCGACAACAGCGCAACGCCCGCACCGGCACCTGCACCGGCCACTCCGCCGGCTGCGCCTGCCCAGCAGTAACCGCTGCTCGGCTAAAGGAAGCCGACCCAGTGCCGGCTTCCTTTTCTGTCGTGTGCTCTTGAATACCGGCAGAGAGAGCTTATTTTAGAGATATTGAGTTTGTCTCTGATGGCTGACCACGGAGGTACTGGCAGCCGTTATCGAGACAGATCGAGGAAGGGTCGGTGCGATTTTCGCCCGGCCTTTTTTCTTCGGTCTCAGACAGCTCTCGCAGCGGGATATTATTTGGGGATCCTGTTGTAGAAGGATTGGGGGTCGTACACGCACTGGTAGTCAAGAAGGCAAATCTTGCCGTTGGCATCCCTGACCCTTGCCGTGTCGTACTTGTCGCCGAGATTGCACCTGGCCGGAGGATAGCGAAAGCTACGGCCGCCAAAACCCATGCGCACGAAAACCGCTTTGTCTTTACGGATGATCTGCGCAAGCTCGTCGCAAGTATGATCCCTGGCATTGACCTCCACCGCATCGATGGCAAGGGCTGCGGACGGAAACAGCAGCACAAACGCCAGAACAATGCTTTTCATGAAAACTCCTGATTGTGGGAGAACGTCTTTGGCCGAACCCGCCCAAGACCATTTGCTCTACGGAAAATTATAGGGCGATGCGGGATCGAAGACGCAGGCATAGTCGAGAATGCACTGCTTTCCTTGACCATCGCGGAAACTCGTGCTGGTGCGCTTGTCGCCCATGCTGCATTGCGCCGGCGGATAGCGGAAGCTACGGCCGCCGAAGCCGACACGGACGAAGACCTTCTTGTTCTGGCGGATGATCTGCGCAATCTCACTGCAGCTATACGCGCTCGCCTTGATCTCCATCGCCCCCGCAGCGAAGGCCGGCAACGGCAGAGACAAGGCAACGACCAGAACGACGCTTCGCATGGAACCCTCCCGCTTATCAGAGAGCAAATAGGGCGCGGGGATCGACGCTGCCAGACATGCTGACGACACGAACCATGCCGCCCGGCCCGGAACAGTCTCCGGCAGGCCAGAAGATCCGGCCTGAGTTCAAATAATTGGGGATTTTGTGAATGTTTGCTACGATTGTGGCCCGTAGCGGCGCTGGTCAACGGCGGAGGCTGAAGAGGAGAGCATGACTTTGGATTATCCCGCTTCTGACGGTACGGTATTCGCCATAATACTGTTGTCGGTGATTGTTCTGTTTCTGGTTATTGTCGAAATAAGAGAGCTTCTTTTTTATAAGAGAAATAATTGGGATTTCAATTCCGACAGCAACGTCGGATTTAAGATGTATAATGGCGACAGCACCTCTGGAGAAGATCTGACTTCGAATAGAACAAGGGTTTGCTATGGAACTCCGTTCGTGATTTTAGGTTTTTCAATACTTTTAGCCTCGATCGCCGCAATCCATTTGTCGATGTAGATGTATGCAGCGAACTCGTGCTGACGCGAGAGGACGCCATCAGATATATCGTGCGGGAGTGGATGGAGAAGAACACCTATTTGCCGGTGCACGAGCTGGATGAAGATGGCGATGTGGATAGGTCTGCATGAATTTCGACCTAGTGAACTCATAAATTGAGTAGAATCGGTCATGCAAGTCGGCTAGTCGTAGTCCATGCTCGAGTTTGATAAACTACAACTCGGCCAAGGTTGGGTGGCCGAACCAAATGCGCCAGAGCCCCAGGTTTCAGTTGAGGGCTCCTCCATCAACGTCCGTTTCCGGTCGTATAGACCGGTGCGCGACAAAAAGCCGACGGGTATTCTCAGGGCGTTGAGCCTGTTTTCGAAGACCAGCCCGAAATTTGATGAGACATGGGGCACTTTGAGATTTGTTGGTTGCAGCCGCTGGCGCTGGGACAGCACCAATGATCATGAATGGTATAAGGTAAGCGGCCATGGTCGTTACAGCGGTGTGGCTCCTCGTTGGGGCGAGTTCTATGAGATAATCGGTCTCGACCCTGACCGCGATGCCGTGTCTTGGGAAAAGATCGGGGCAGACACCGTTAGCTCTCGGCATTTCCTATATTATTTCCGCGATGAAACGCTTGAGTTCATGGCCGAAGAATGGTCGTTCATCCCGACCTGACGGCCTAAATCGGCTCGTTCGGCGCTGGGACTTTCCTGTCGTTGCCCCACCTGATTCAGATTCAGGGATGAGCTGCCATGATCTGACCGACTTTGAATGGCGCGTAATTGCGCCTCCCCTACCTAACAAGCCGCGAGGCGTGCCTCGCGTCGATGACCGACTGGTGCTCAACGGCATCTTTAGGGTTCTACGATCCGGTGCCCCTTGGCGTGATGTCCCCGAAGGAGACCCGATCATGCAGGTAATATTCTGGCACTATCGGTTGCACTGGCTGGATGCCAGACGCAAATAAGAACAGGCTTTCGTTCAAAGCCTACGAAGTCGTTCTCGCTGTCCGGCCACGTCTTGCGCCAGCTGTATTTGAGTTTCAGCTGTTCCTGCATGCGGCTTGATCTCGGCATGTCTAACCGTATCGCTGGACGATTCTAGGTATCAGGGGTAGGACTCCGAGGGAAACCTTCAAGGGGGCGGTGGAGACAGTGCGGAAACTTCAACTGGACAGTCTGCGCGCCATTGCTGTCTTCGCGGTGATCATCACGCATACATGGCTTGCTGGAAGCACTTATGGCCATCTGGCTGTGCGCTTCTTCTTCGTGTTGAGTGGTTTCCTCATAACCAGGCACTTGCTAGGCTCATTTTCCGATGGTCGCCAAACACCCGGCTCTGCATTGCGGGCGTTCTACGTCAGACGCAGCTTCCGCATCATGCCGGCATATTACGCGCTCCTGTTGATCATGTTCTTCCTTGAGGCGGACGGGTGGCGCGATCAATGGTACTGGCATGCGTTCTATGGGACCAATGTGCTCTTTACAAAGACTGATAGCTGGAGCCCATGGTTCTTCTCTCACTTGTGGTCACTCAGTGTCGAACAACAATTTTACTTGGCCTGGCCGCTTGTCGTGATGCTGCTGGGCCGCAAGTTCCTGGCGCCAGCCTGCTTCCTCGGGATCGCTATCGCTGTCGGTGTCAGGATAGTCATCAGCCTGAAGATGCCCGGAACCACTGTGATCTATTGGACCATGCCGACAAGCTCCTGGGACGCTCTTGCCGTAGGTGGCCTTTTAGCTCTCGCTCCTGCAGTCAAAGAGCTGTCTATCTTCAAATGGCGCGCCATGATCCCTGTCTACGCAGGTGTTATCTTGCTCTATTGGCTGCTAGAATACCCGTCTTCCCCGTTTGCTGCAGCCCTGTGGTATGAACTCATCGAAGTTTTGCCGCTTCTAATCTTCGCTCATCTGGTGTTTCTGGGATACCACGATGCCTTGCCGCGCTTCTTGAACTGGCGCATTCTCACGCAGCTCGGGCTCATCAGCTACGGCATCTACCTTTACCATGAACTGGCCATCGACCTTTTTCAGCGTGTCGCAGGCCCTCAATACTATCCAAGTCTGATCCAGTTCGCCGGGGCGTCGGTTATATCAGTGGTGCTCGCGGCTATATCCTGGGTCTTGCTTGAACGGCCTGCTCAGCAAGTAGGCCGTCAATTGAGCAGCCGCAGCCGACCCGAAACTATTCGTTCCAGTGACTTGCGTTTCAGGCGCAAGTAACTCTTCTGCCCGCTGCGGTGATAGGACAGAAGAGATGAGGCTGACCAACCCAAAGATCATCATCCGATTGCAAGAGCTGCGCCGCGTTATAGATCGCCCGCAGGCGCGCGGCCTTGCCAGTGCGGACAGAAGCCGGAAAATCTCGAAGCATCCTATGGGCCGATCTCAGTCATCACCTGCCCTAAGTGCAAGGAGAAGATGACGGTCAAGACGAAACCGTTCTTCCGGAGCGCTCTAACGGAGCTAGATCACGAAGCCGTGCGAGTTATTGGGGCGTGGAACGAGAGGATTGGTGGATGACCGTCCGTCGCCAGCCCACTAACCCGGCCGGCAGCTGGCCGCTGCGCATGACTGCGGACATGGCGGCTGGCGATTGCGGAGAAAAGCACGTCGAGGATTTCCTCGAGCGCGTCGGTACCGCATATCCACAGCCGCGCGTAGTTGACACCACCCGGCGGAAGTTTTGGTATCGTGACGACTTGGACCGCGCGATGAACATCGGCGCCGTCGAAACCGCCTCAAGCATTGGAGCGAAACTCCGTAACAAGATCAGGGAAAAGCGGAACGATCGAACTGCCTAAGCACGTCCACCGCGTCATAAAGCGCCGGAAGAGCGGCGCCGAGACGGTCTACACCTTCTACACCAAGTTCCGAAACACCGCCGCAGCCTGGCCGTCCCTGTCCCTGCCGGAGCACTTGGAACGTGACTTCCAGAGCCGGGTCGCCATTTGCGAAGCGCTGTAGCGCGACGACAAAGGTTTTCTGCTGGATGGCAAGAGGCTCCCCGACCACTCGGAAAAGGGTTTCTGGCCGGCCGCCGAGAAGGCTTTCGAAGCTCTTGAACCCGTCGGCGGTCTTGTAATATTTCGTGCGCGCGCCCGCATGTAGCATCACGCTAGGCGGAGTGGATCGGGATCCAGACCGTCCTTTTCGTCTTCTGCGCCTTGACGGCTATCGTGGTTCCTCCTGCCTTTGGCTTGACCATGGCGAGAACGTCGCCTTGGCGCTGGCCGGTGAAGAAGGCTGACATGGCGATAATCTTATCGTTGGCCGGTATGCGATCGATCCATTTCCTGTAAGGACGGAATGGCAGAAGCTAATGGACGAAGAGTCGTTCAAGCGATTCCGAGAGGAGAGGATCGTCTTCCACGGGCTGCGGAAGAACGCGGTCATCAATCTGCTTGAGGTGGGGTGCACCGAAAACAGGTCGGATCGATCTGCAACATGTCTGGGCAGATGGTTCAGCACTACGGGCGGGAGGTCGCTCTGAGGAGTTTGGCGAAAGACGCCATGAAGCCCATGGAGGCACGATGGAGCGAGATCGAGCCGGCTGCTTTCAGGAACAGGATCGGAACGTGAATTGGAAACCGCTTCCAAAATGTTGGAAACCGGTAGTCCGGAATTGCCAGCACAATCACATAAAACCCAATAATATCAAGAGGTTTTTGGTGGGTGATGTAGGGCTCGAACCTACGACCCGCTGATTAAGAGTCTCCTCGCATGTTGCGAAAAATCAATCCGATGCTTGGTGGACGCCTGTAAAATAGAGCCGCAAAAGCCCCAATGATTCCAATGCGGTCAAGAGCAAACTGTAAAATGAAATCCACAGTTTTCGTCGCCTGTGGAGAACCAGTCTGGTAGAGCGATATCATTCCAACTCGAGAAAAAACCCATGACAGCTACCGACACAGCCACTCTTCTTGAGGACGCAGCCGATCGGATCGCCGATATCTCGCGACCAGATCTGCGGATCATGCTTCGCCGGGCCGCCCTTCGGCTGCGCAATGCCGGCGACATCTCTATGGACGACGATGTTGAGGATGTTCTCCGCGACCTGGCCGGCGAGTTGGACATGACCCGCAACGACACGATCGGATTCATCGTCCGGGAGTGGATAGAGAAGAACACCTATCAGCCGGTGCACGAGCTCGACGAAGATGGAAAGGTCGATGATAGTGCATGAGCCGCAGTTTTGGTGAAAAACACCGCACCAACTTCCTACAAAGTGCACCGCTCGACGCAGTTGAGGATGCGCTGAACGAGATGGATTAGATATGTAAAAATCTCGAACACGGGTTGGTTTTGGGTAAGCGATACAGGGCCGATCGTCACGAACGCGTTTAGGGCGACGTCATTGACAACTTCGCGGATGGACGCATCCACCCTGTAGAGTTCAACAACATCGTTTTCGATGCGAATTGGTGAAGTGCCTTCTGGGATCAAGTATCCAAGTTGGTGCCCGAAAGGAGTTGACCCGGTTGGGCCGCCAAGAAGGCAGATTGAACCATCCTGTGCCACGGAAACTCCCGGCATTGAGGTTCGTACAGCCACAGAAACTCCAGCCACTCCTACAGGGGGGAGCTGATTGTGCTTCCCCAGATTGTCAAGTTGCGCGAGAGCCCAGAGCGCTTGGTTTCCACCATCGTATGGCTTCAGTCGGCGAATAAATCTGATGACAGGAGCCGGCACGTTTTCCAACTTCGCCCCTAGATCCCTTTTGAAAGCCGCTTCTGATTTCGATATGGGAAAACCTGTTTGCTTTGTGACCTCGTTGCCACCGCTATGGACGATCGCTGCGACCATGAGATCGAGAGCCGCACGTAGATTGTGCACAACGTTTTTGGCAATCGCTTCAAGTTGTTTGGGGAAGGGTTCTTTCGTCACGAAAAGGTAAGTCCAGGAATTATCGTTCGTGTCGAACTCTTGGCGAAATTCGAAAGGCTTAGTCTTGCCATTAAAGGCGTTCAAGCTCTCCTCGAAACGTTGTAGATGGACTATCGCCTCTTCGACCAGAGCTTTTGAATCTTCGAAGCGATCGCTGATACCTGAACCGGGTGACAAGGTGCACGGCTTCTGTGGAACCGGATACAAAAAACGCGCGCGTCTGACTCCATCGATGCTGATGGATACGCCTTCCGTGTCCCCGCTCATTCCGAAGAGAGGCATCGGTTCCCCTTTCAATTGCGATTAAGCTCTGATCGTGGCGTTCAACTCAACATTGCCACGTACGGTCGTCAAGTTCTCTCCTCGCCAGTCCCCCGGGGATATCGATCGCCTACTCGATCTCATAAACCGCGGCATTGTCGGCAGCATCGCGAAAGCCCTTGTATGACGGGTGCCGCAGCTTTCTGTCATGCGTCCATGCCCGATATTCGATCTCGGCCACGAGCTTTGGCTCGATAAAGACTGCATTACGCTTCCGCCCGGTATCGACAGCCGGCTTGCCGATGACCAGCTTGTCCATCTGCCCCCGGAGTTCGGCCGCGGACCGTTCGTTAAACCCCGTTCCCACTCCCCCGACATAGACGAGCTGGTCGCCCTTGCGCGCGGCGAGCAGTAGGCGCCCGATACCTCCGAATGATGACGTCGATCTCTCATAGCCGACGATCGCAAAGCCATCGCTCTGGATGCATTTGATCTTCAGCCAGTCGCCGAGGCGGCCGCTGCGATACGGGCTGTTGCGGTCTTTCGCGATAATTCCTTCCAGGCCATGCTCGCAAGCGATGCGCAGCAGCTGCTCGCCGTCGGCGTCGACGTCTTCCGAGAGCCGTATCGCGCTTTCTCGGCCTGGTGCGATCAGCCCCTCGAGCAGATGACGTCGCGTCGAAAGCTCCGTCTTCGTCAGATCGTGGCCATCGAAATATAGAAGATCGAAAGCCATCAGGACCGATGCGCCGGAATTCAACTTCCCACCACGGCCGCCGAGCGACTGCTGCAGCTTGCCGAAATCCGAGCGGCCCTGGTCATCCAGCACCACGGCTTCGCCATCGAGGATTGCCGTCGCTGCGCCGAGCTGCCCCGCTTCGGCCGCGATCGCTGGGAAGCGGTGTGTCCAGTCGTGCCCGCCGCGCGTCAGGATGCGAACGCCGGACGGCGCGATGTGGACTGCAACGCGATAGCCATCCCATTTCACTTCGAACACCCATTGCGGGCCTTTCGGCGGGCGCGACTTCAGCAGGGCCAGGCATGGCTCGATGCGCGCCGGCATTGGATCGAGGAGAAGGTTCGGCTGGGCTGGATCGCGCTTTTTGCGCGGCCTGCTTCGGATCGGAGCTTCGGCTTCACCGAGCAGCGGCTTTGAAGGCTTGCGGGGCGGCTTTGTCATGCCGGCAGTTCATCAGCAACAGCTTAAAAAGCAATTGACCAAGATTGATTATTGACTTCGCGGCGACCGAGAACATAATAAGAACATCGGCGAGGCGGCCGCCAATCTGAAAACTTGAGTATGGAGCACGGATATGCGCGAGCAGCCGATCGGCGAAGCCGTGGAAAATGATGAGTGGGGGTCGGTCACCGTGATGGACCGACGTGAGATTGAAGCTGTCCTGGCCTATCACCAGCAAGACGCCCAGGCGGCGATTGGAACGCTGCTCGGCGATATAAAACACTTGCGGCGCCAGCTCGCCCTCGCCGAAGGCGTTATGAGCAAGGGTATGGTTCGCGGATGGCTGCCGGACTATGAGCGTCGATGAATGGAAGCCATCCGACGCCGGCGCAGGCTTGAAATCATATGCCGGCAAGCGGGTTGGAGTGATTTGCGAGGAGTGCGAGATCCTGAAGTTCTTCGAAGGGGACGCTCTGATTGCCAAGCATGGCAACGTTCCTATGCCGACGCTGCTCGAGATACTCGCAAAGGAGAACCTTGGATGTCAGCGCACCGAAAACAAATATTACGAACGGTGCAAGCTCATCTATCACCACAGCCCGGAAGAATGGGCGCGGCGGCGCGGATATGTGAAGCCAGAGGACACCAAAGGCGATCGAGCCCTCGGCGAACTCGCCGAGTGGGAGGGGATGGTGGCGTTTTGCGGGGACCCGAAATGCAAGCGGAAGCAGCCCCTCGATCGGTGGGCGTTGCAGAAGCGGCTCGGCAAACAAACGAAGATTTCGACAATCGGGCCGCGTCTTAAATGCAAGTGCGGCCACCGCGGCGCCAGCATCGTTATCAGCTATGTCTCACGATAAGGGCAGGACACCAAGAGGGGAAGACGAATGATTGCTGGGCTGATCATCTGCGCATCGCTGACGGCGGTCGACGGCGACACCGTAAAATGCGACGGGCAGAACATGCGGCTGCTGGGGGAAGGTGTTCCGTTCATCTCGGGCATAGATACGCCGGAGATCGGGTCGCACGCGAAGTGCATCAAGGAACGGAAGCTGGCACTCATCGCCAAGGGCAGGCTGAAAGAGCTGCTGGCTGAAAAGGGCTTGCGGATCGTGTCGAGCGGCGCGGTGGACCGGACGCCTTCACACCGGCCGCTCGTCAACATCTACCGAACGAATGGGGAAGAAATCGGCAAGAAGCTGCTTCAGGAGGGTTTTGCGCGAACCTGGCAACCGACGAAGAAGAATGACTGGTGCGACCGATAGTCCACAGCCTCCACGCTTGAACCGGCCCTTTTTTCGACCTACCTTTTTATAGGGAAAGGGAGGGCCGTCATGATCCCATTCCAGATTGCGCAGGCGCAAAACGTGCTGAACGACGCCGAGGTGGCGCTCTGCCAAAGGGTCTATGACCACGTCGTTTCTATGAAGCAGATCGCCACAGAAGCTGAGCGTGAGGATTTAGCCTGCCGGATTATCCAGTCATTCCAGCATGGGGTGAAGGACGAGGAAGCGCTCCTGCGGCTCCTGATCTGATTCGCGGCGGCGGAATGATTTGTTCGCAACCGTACGGGAACCGCATCGCTGACTGGTGGTTAACCGCTTGGATCGTTGGATAGCGTCTGCCCTGTCTGTTCGCGATCTGCCCCTTATAAGGGGTTCGGGCCGCGCAGAGGGCAATGGTCCACTCCTTCTCCAGCCCTTTTGCGTGGCCCGTATATGGCGTAAGAACGCGGCATCCACTTCATCTCGAGTTTCCCCAACTGCCCTGCTTCGGCGGGGCTTTTTTTTATTGTCAGCAAGCTTATGAAGGTTTTCGCCACTGGATGGGTAGTAGTTGAATGAGGGAGGAGTGATGCGCTGGCGATTTGCGCCTATCGACGACATGACCCCGCAACTGGACCTTTGCTGCGGCCTTGAGCCCCAAGCAGTTTACGGACCCACCTCGACGATAACATGCTCCAGATGCAAGGAGAAAATATCCGTGGAGACGGCGCCGTTTTTCCGCGATCCAATCCGCCAGCGCGAGCATGAGACATGGCGGGCGGTATTGGCGTGGAATGGGAGGACATAGCGCTCCGCTCATTCAGCCGCGGCACGGCCGTCCGGTCGAATTTCGAAAACACGTTGACGCAATGTGCTGATCTCTCGCTTCAGGTCGACGATCACATCTCGCGTTCCGTAGACCGAGCCAACCTCCTGACGAAGCTCGTCAATGCGCCGGCCGAGCTCGGCAATCTCGCCATCGCGGGCATGATTGCGCTCTGACCATTCGTTTCGGGTGACGGTCAGGGTCCGAAGATCTGCCAAGGCGTCATCCGCTCTTTTCCTGTCTTCGGCCCCGCGCTGCGTGCGCCACTCCATTTCCTTCTGGGTGACCATCGCGTCGTTGACCTTGGCAAACGATGCTTGAGAGCTTTCGGAAATGCGGATTACTGCCTCCTCCAGGCGTGCGGTGTTATCCTTGATCGGCTGCAGCGCCATGAAGCCCAGGCCGGAAAGGATTACAACGCCAACACCGATCGCCGACCAGATGACGGGCCACTGCGTCTTGCCGGAACTCCGCAGCTCGTTCGACAAGGCAGCCAAGTTGGCATTGACGCCCTGGAAGCCCGTGTTCATGTTCGATCTGAGGTCGATGATGTCCTTGCCTTGGTTCTCGACTCGCTCGGATAGGCGAGCCCATGAAGCCATCGGGTCGAAGGTATTGCCGTTGCCGTTTACCATCTCATCCGCCATTTAATTGCGCCCTGCCCTTGCCTATGCCTATCGTGCGCCGAGGCGCTTCTGGATGTCGTCGTAGAATTCGACTGTTCTTTGCTGCCGACCATTCGCTCGATCGAGCGCCAGTCTCTCCCGCGCGAGGATCGAGATCAGCGGCTGACCTTCCATGATCGGAGCGTGAGGTTCTTGCTTGCGGAGATCGTCGGGAAGCGCCGGAAGCAGCACGCCCGCTTGCGCCTGCCCTTTGGCGGTAGCCGCCCTGTTCAGCCGCTCAGTGGCGGAGCAGCCACTGACGATCAGCAGCAGTGACAGCGCAAACGCGGTTCTTCTCGGAAAGCTGGAGTTCATAGGATTGGATCTCGGTTTCGAGGATGTCTTTGGCGGCCTGCTCGGATGCCTGGGCGGCCTCGAGGCGTTTCCGGTGCTCTTCGGTGGCCTGGGCCGCAGCGCTGCGCTGGCGCTCCATCTCCGCGGCGCGGGCGTCGGCGGCGGTCTTCTCAGCCAGGAGAACGTAGCCCGCCCGCGCTTCGCGAGCGGCGGAAGGGTAGCCGATGGCGACGGCGTAGACGCGATATAGGAGGATGCCGGCCGCGACGCCGGCGCCAAGCTTGGCATAATCGAGGATCCCGAACATCACAGGTCCTCAAGGCAGAATTGGCGTTCCTTTTGCCGGCGGCGGGTCAGGCCGGGGAAGACGATGCCGGCAGCTCGGTTCCACTTCAGCAGAGCCTCGCAGCCTTCGGCCGTCTTGCCCTGATTGATGAGCTTGACGGCACTCGATCCGCAGGCCGACTTGACCCCGACATTGTAGGCGAAGGAGGTCAGCGCCACGAAGCGAGCATCCGGCAGCGGGACGGCGACGCAGTGATCGATGCCCGCGGCGTATGTTTGCAGCTCGAGCGCAAGCAGCGCCTTGCACTGCTCCACCGTCTTGCGGTCGCCCGGCTTCACGCCGTTCGTTGAGCCGTAGCAGATCGTCCACGGCTGCCCCTGCGTCGCCGGATCGGGATAGGCGTTCTGACGAAGCCCCTCGAAGCTGCCGACCAATGCCACGGCCATTGCAGCCGCGGCGCTACCCTTCTGAAGGCGGTTTGCCATTCAAATCCCCTGAGACTTTCTGTTGAACGAAGATGCGGGCGATGATCGCCGCAACGGCCAGAAGGCCGGTGATCGCCGACATGGCGAGCTGGATGTAGATGTTCTTCGCAACCCATGTGGCAGCGACGAAGGTGTAAATCGGCTCGATGATGATGCAGAGCAGCGCCAGGACCATGAAGCGCACCGACCAGGCGCGTTTAAGCACCTCGCGCCAGTTATGGACGAGCATGGAGATCTCCGATTTTGGATGTGAAAATGCCGCCCAGAGGCGGCTCGGCTTTTTAGCGCGGCCGCGCATCAAATGATGTCAGGGAGGTGAGGTAGCCAAGACTAGACATGTTCGCCCTTCGCCATATTTCCTTAACACCATCAAGGAGGGAAATATGTTTCGAGCATTAGCCGTTTCTCTATCTGTCAGCGCCACAGCTATCCTGTGCCAGCCCGTTTTTGCAGCTGACATGATTGAGGGTTATCGGCCACCACCGGCTACGCGCCATGTCGTTTACCACCCCAAAAAGGCCTATGTCAGGAAGACCTTTCACGAGTGCGGTCAACTATTGGTGGAGTACCGCCCGCCGTACCGTCCTCACACGGAGATTGTTACCATCTGCCATCCACGCAAGTATGTCCTTACCCGATACTGACGGCCGATGTTTTCAGGAAGGCGGCATAGGCGCCTCGATCTCATTGACCTGAGATTGAGCCAGCGATCCGCCTAACACAGAGGTTCGAACGGTCGCAAAGAACGCGATCGGTTCATGGATATCTCGAGATTGTGGGTAGGGTCTTTTATTGATCGCAGATCGGCGCTATGGATCGCATACAGTCAGCTAAGGACAGAGAGACATGCCATCAAGAGAGATCGCAGCCATGGCGCGCGCCATCCAGGCCGTTCGTTCGGAACGAGAGCCGGAATGGAAAGGCACTTGGCAGGACTGCGTTGCTGAAGCCGAGGCCGCGCAGAAAGCCGCCTATGATGCCAAGCCCTTGCGATATGATGCATCGGACGATTTCAGCCACATCGACCCAATTTAAGACTACTCTCGGTATTTGACGACCTTTGCAGGCGATCCAACAGCTATCGCGTATTCCGGTATATCCGTCGTGACCACCGAATTGGCGCCAATCACGGCGCCTTTTCCGATCCTCACATTCATGATGATCTTGGCCCCGGCCCCGATCCAAACATCGTCGCCAATTTCAACTGACCCTATTTCCGCCTTTTGAAGCCTGATCGGCGTGTCGCGCCGCATGCCGTGGCTATGGTCGATGATTTGGACATCAGACCCTATGAGCACATCGTTCCCAATGGTGATCTTGCTCTTGGCGGTGATGATATTCCGCCGGCCGATGACAGTGTTGTTGCCGATGAACACCTTCGGATCAGGCATCGTCAGCTGAAAGAATGCGTAATCCTGGATGGTAACATTGTCGCCAACTTCCAAAATGGCGTTTTTCACCATCCGAAATTCTGCGCTCGCCTTGACTACCAGATTTTCACCGGCCTTGGTGAAGAAACGGCGTGCCTTGTAAGCCGAAATCAGCTTCTGAATTGGGCCGCCGCGGTTGCGATATGAAGCTCGATCGACACGGGACATTGCAACTCCTCGGATTTTCGTGGCCGCTGTATGCCAAGAAGCCGCAGAATCAACAAGCTCAAGTAACGAAATTAGATCGCTCGTCTAGTTGTTGTAGGCCCAGAGGCCGCCAGTATCGACGACGTTATTTTTCGCGGTGAATGTGCTTGCACCGGAAATAGATGGCGCAGACATCAGGCCACTGCGCATATAGGCGTTCATAATCGCCACCTTAGAGGTATTTAAAAGGCTGATATCGCAACCAATTTGCCCTCCATTCCATTGGACTCCTACGGAGTTATCAATGCGGATCTTTCCGTGTCCGGAGCCCGCTTGGTTTCCGAGCGCAATGCATCCGGTAAAGACTTCGCCGAACGTGAGACCCAAGCAGTCAACGGCATATTCGGAGTGGTTCATCTGGCAGTTAACGAATTCACCGTGTGCATCGTTGCTGCCCGCTTGAACGCTGACACATACTGAGTTGAAATTCATCTTGCCAGTAGCGAACATGACATTCCCGCTCTCGACCCTCACCGCGAAAGCGCAATTGTCGATCGAGAAATCGGTCACATGATCATATTCCGCCACGTTGGTGTAGCGGATGCCGTGATAGCAGCTCTTTGCGCGGACCCCTCGAATGAGGCCCTTATGTTGCCAGCTGCCTGCGCTGAGTTCGGCATAAAGACCAGAGCCGTTGATGTTTTCGAACTCGATCATCCCATCGATCATATATCGGTCGCAGGCGGAAAGCTTTATCCCCTTCTGGCCGCTATCGGCGAGTGAGCCGGGATAACCTGTATACGGCGTGGCATCGCCAACGAAGCGGAACATGCCACGCAGCATCCAGTTGGTCTTGTTGGTCATGTCTAGGATTGCGATATCGGCGGTGGTGCTGATCGTCACCGGCCCATTGCTTTCGATCTCGATATTGTCGACACCGGTCAACGAGCTGCTGACGACATAGCTGCCGGCCTCGACAATGAGACGCTTTCCGGCCGCCGCAGTGATTGCATCCTGCAACGTCGGATAATCAGAAGAGAGGACAGCTGAGCCAAGCCCTCTGCCAGATGACGCAGCGGAAGCGCTTTTGAAAACGGCAGCACCGCGATCATCAAACCATCCATGAACGGCAAGATAGAGATTGCCGGCGGCAGCCGCGCGATGGCGGATTTGTCCAGATGTGTTCGTCCGGACGCGAAGGCTGCCCGCCGTATATTGGCTGGCCACTTGGATATGACCAACGTTGGTCCCGGCGTTGCTGGCGCCGACGGCAGCATCATTGATCAGTGGCGATGAAAGAAGAGCACCAGAAGTTACGGTAGCCGAGGTGAATGACGCTTCAAACAGCGCCTCAACTTCGATCCCGGTCGGAATCCCGGTCAGACCGAGCAGAGCCGCCGTTGTCGTTGTTCCGATGGCGGCCCCACCATTCTGCGGCAGAGGGTCGAGCAACATGTGACGGTCGCCACGTTGGATCACCCGCCGCCACGCGCCAGAGATGCGGTTACGAGAACCAATGCGGCGATATTTCGTGTAGCCGGCTGGATAATTGGGAGTGCCTGTCGGATTGAGGCTTTGCGACATGCCGATCGCGCTCAGCGCACCGTTCGTGCAAACGAAGATGTGCCACACACCGTCCGCAATCGCGCTGTCGAAGCGCCCACCGTTGCCGGTGCCATAAGCGACGTCCAGCTGGCGCGTCACGGCAGGCCAGACAATCAACACAGGCGTTGTGTCGTCGCTTGCAGCCACACCCGCCGCGATATCCAGATCATTCGTCAGGTCAGTGGCGTTGTTGCTGATCTCGCCGCCGAACAGATACCCGCGTAGGATCGTCCCGCCTTCGAGCGCGACTTCGGCCCAATGCTTCGCGGAATAGGTCGTCGATCCGTCGCCGCCGGCCGGTACCGAGACCGGTACGCCGAAATTGTTGTTGGCCCATTCCTTGGCGCCATTGCGCGCGCCGATCGCGCCGGTCATTGCAGCTTCGGCCTCTGCGACGATAGCCGCGTCGACCTGGTCAGTGATCAGCCGGAAGGTGTCATCGATGATCGTGCCGAGCACTCGCATGCCGGCCAGAAGGCCGCCAGTGGCGATATCGTTGCCCGTGTTGGACTTGATCGTCAGCGGATCTCCGCCGTTGAAGGAAACGGTCACCGGAGAGGCGTCGTTCGTCTCGATGAGGTCGAGGACGATCATCGCCGAGGTGGATACAGGAATGCCCGTCACTGCCTCGATAGCGCTGGGCTCGCCTTCGGGCGTCGCGGTTGCTGCGATGAACGAGTAAGGGAGATCTGCGAACCGCACCCACGAGCCCGTGCCGCTGGCGCCGAGCTTCCGGTAGATGCCATTGTTGTCGGCAACAGGATCTCCGTTCACCCAGGCAAGCGTAAAGGCGGGGTGATTAAGGTCGGCATTCAGCGCCGCCAGCGACAGGAAAGAGATTGTTGCGCCCGAGGACAATGCGCCGATGGTGGACTCGACCCAATAACCCCACGCCCGGATTAGAGCTTTGTCAGGCTCGTAGGGGCTGGACGACGGGCCATCTGCCCAAATGACGAGAGCGCTTTCAGGCATGTGTTTTTCCTGTTCAAACGGTGATTGTTGATGAAGCTTGGGTGCTGGACGGCACGCCGGAAATGTTTTCGGCCCCGCACCAGTATTTCCATGTCCCGGTACCGGGAGTGTCCGTCAGCGTGATCGTCTGGTTGGCAGTCACGTTGTATTGGCCGATCATTGTCGCGGCGGCGAAGGTCTGCCCTGTCGTCCCGCGCTTGAAGATCAGATAGCGGGTGTTGTCGTTGGCCGCCTTCGCGCTGACTGTCACCGTGCCCGACGCGTTGCTGGTCGTCATGTTGACCGGCACACCAGGCGCGGTCGGATCAACCGTTGCCGTGACGTTGGCGGTGACCGACCAATTCCCGTAGTCGCCATCCGACGCGATGAAAGACGCCTGGATGTCGAGAAGCTGGTTCGACGGCACCACGTTGGTGCTCATGTCGATGAAGCCGCCAGCCGGGACCGGATTCGGGAACCGCTGCTCGATCCATGGCCCGGGCGTGCCGGATCCTGCATTTGCAAGGCGGTACCGGATGACCGGGATCAGCGTTTCGTCATCTGGATCGATGATGACCACGCGGATGTAGACGCTGTTGCCGTTCGGCTTCGCCTGAACAAGGTTGATCACCGGCGTTGGAATGCCGCCGGCGTCCGTCCTTGGCGGAGTGGCCGGCGGAGACCCCTCCTCAACCGATGGGCTCCACGCGTCGATGTTCGGCGGGTGCTTCATGATGTCCATGACGAACCCGCCCTGGAGCAGCGACAGCACCGATTTCCTGTTCTCGACGATCGCGCCGTCCAGACGCGGCAGCATCTTGGGCGCCTCGAGCTTTACCCAACGGCTGTAGACCGAGTTGATGCCCGACAGCCGGACATTAATCTGGCCCGTCACCTTTTGCTGAAGCCTGAGCCAGTCTCGCTTGCCCAGACGCCGAGCTTGGCGCCATTGCTGCACCCACTGATAGTTGGCTTCCTGAGCGAGGACCCGGCCGGCGATCAGCTGAGCAGGCGTGTCCTCGAAGAAATCCGTGTCTGAGGTGGCATAGCCGATGGCGGGATAGCAGAACTTCGGAATGAGGCGGTTGCACTCGTCCTCAAATAGGACGTCATATTCGATCTGATGGCCGACGATATCGGCGTCGGTCAGGGTCGTTAGATACTTCTCGCGGAACTTCCCGACGATGAAGAGTAGCGCGCCGTCGCCTCGTTCGCAGATCCATCCGTCGCAGGAGGCGAGGATCGCGTTCGTGGCAGCCTTCGGATCGTTCTCGGTCGTGTCGAAGCCGTTGCACTCGTAGCGGCGCTCATTGCCGCCGCCGGCCAGCGGCACCAGCTCGTCGCAGACGTCCGCTTCTTCCTGCCACATGTCGAGCACCGGCAGGATCGCCCGCGTGTAGTCCCGCTTGTGGCCGAACTCGTTGAAGCACTGGTGCCATGCCATGATCAGGGCGGCGTTTCGCGTCCATTGCCATGTTGCCGGGTTCTCCGGATCCTGCAGGGGGTCGCGGAAATCCCAGCAGAGCGCCATGTCGGCCTCGACCGACAATTGCGGCGGCCCGTAGGGAAACGTCTTTTGCTGCCGCTCGGCGTTGGAGCTGGTGCAGATCATCGCGACCGATGCCTGTCCGTCTCCCCGGTGACTGCTCGACCACACGCCTTGGCTGGAAAGTGCCGAAGTGATCGGAGGATAATCCGTCTCCGGGACCAATCCGAGCCGGCTGAGGATCTGGACATTTGTCCTGTAATTAGTGCCCGAGTTGATCGTCCCGTCGCCCTGCAGCGTCACCTCATCGTCGTGAAGCCAGTAGCGATTGATCGATTTAATCCTGTGGCCGGCAATGGCCTGAACGGCAAAAAGCTTCTTGCCAACGGCTTCCCACAGCATGTATGCGCCGGCAACCCGGTTTCTCCCCACCCCCCACCAACGGTAGGGGACCGACTGCATCTTCGGCACCTTGCCATCTTCCGGCTTCGGTGGTCTCGGGGCGAGCAGCGCCTGTATGCCGATCGCGAGGGCTGTGGTTGCGATTGCAGCCGCGCCGGCGCCTAACAGAGCCGCAGTTGTCGCTGAAAACCCCAAGGTCGTGAACAGGCTCGTGAACAGCGGGGTGAAGATCGGATCGTAAAGCGCCGTGCTGCCGCGCAGAAAGCGATCCTGCCATTCCCACCGGTGTTGCTCGAAATAATGGTCTGCCTCTGTCGGCACGCTCTCATAGCCAACTTTAAGACTCATGCAGGCAGCCTCCAGACGGCAACGAACTCGGCCGGCGTCGCGCGGATGCCGGCGGGATGGATGCAGACCCAGAGGGGACCGAAGCGGATAGCTCCGATCTGGGTTTCCACTTGGTCGGCCAGCGTCTCGCCGGTCATGGCCTTGATCAGTCCGATATCGCCCGTCTGCGCCTGCTGGACGCGCTTTGCGCCGATGGGCACCAGATGCGCGTCCATGAACGCCAGTTCGCCTCCATGGCTTGCGATGATGGCGTGGGCCTCGTCCTTGGTACGGTAGGTTCCGCGGAGGTCTGCAGCCGGATCGACCCCGATGCACTTCAAAGCCCATGAGGCTGGGAAGGTCATGCAGTCGTCGCCGCCCACTCCGCCCCATCGAAACCGATGCGGGAGGTCAAGAAATTCGTGAATGTCCATGTAGCCTCAGCTGAAGACCGGCCATTTCGGCTGGATGCCGCGCGCAAGGCGCCCCGTGCCGTCACAGAAAGCGTCGGTCGGATAAAGCGATCGTTGCATTGCGTCGGACCAGAGAACCTTTGCCGGCCTTGATCGGGTATTCTCGCCGGCAACCACCGCCAAGCTGAGCGACAGAGTAGCGCTCTCGCCTTCCCGGATCGGCGCCCTCGCCTCCTTCGGATGTGATGCGATGCCCGTCCAGATCGGGATGATGTTGCTCATCGGCTGATAATACTGGTCGAGCGTCGTCAACCCGACTTGCACCAGCTTTCCGCGCACGGCCGGGATGCTGTCGAGCATCGCCGCACCGGTGGCGGGATCGATACCGGAGACCGAGAAGTCGACCGCGTCGGACGTGCCGTTGACGAGAACCTCGAGTGATGGAACGCCGATCAAGCGGCCGCCGCCCAGGTAAACCGTCCCGTCCGGGTCGATGCCGTCGAATCCGATCGGAACGTCGTTGACGCCGAACCACATATGCAGCGCCGGGTCTGTGTCGATCCGCAGGAACACGCCGAGCTGATGGCTGCCGCGCATTTCCTCGATAACCGCGGCCGGCACATACTGAGAAGAATAGGCCATTCAGAAGGCTTCCGTGAACTGGACAGTCGGCCGCGACGAATACCAGCCTCGATAGGACCAAGGCACCGTGACGCCCTTGGGTAGACGCATGACACAGCGCGGGCGGGCGAGTTCCACTCGCGTCCCGGCGGCTGCCGCCTCCCGCAAAGGAGGGCTTAGCGCCAGCCGATAGACCGGATTGCCTTCATCGCTCTTGTCGATCACATCCCAATGCCGATAGACCCGCCATCCTTTCCTCGGATGGAAGATCGAGAACCAGTCCGACCAGCGAAGGTCACGCGCCGCCCCGTAGACGCGCATGGAAAGGATTCCGGCGTTGAGGGCCGCATTCTCGGTCAACTCGCCGTAGACGGTCGCCTGGGAGTAACCAGCGCCATCGGAGTGCAATGAGCCATCCGAGTGTGGGATACCATTGACGATTGGCCGGCGCGTTCCCTTGATAACGGGGAAAGGCCCGATCTTGTCATTGACGATCGGCACGTTGATGAAGCGAAACCCGCCGTTGAGACGGGCGCCGAGCCAGTTCAGCACCTCGAAACGTTCGTCCGGTCCTTCCAGCACCATCCCGGAATAGGTGGCTGTGATGATCCCGCCGCCGGAAGTTTCGATGCTGATCGGTTCCCCGACCCCGTTGACGCCACCGTCGAGCCCGCTGCCCGGGTTATCGAAGGTCGCCTCGGTCGGTCGCAGAAAGTCGACCGGGAACATCGGCTGGTTGATATATGTCGCCACCGTCAGCCCACCCGTGAATTGAATTTCTTCTGCGTGCTTCCGAAGCTGCCCCGGGCCTGGTCGATCTTGTCCTGATAGAGCGCTTCCTGTGCGCCCTGCCGGGCAAGCTCGCGGACATGCTCGTCGCCGCTTCCGCCGTGGACGTGGATCTCGAGCTTTCGATCTTGCCGAGGGCCATTGTCGTTGCTGCCACCCATCATCTGGGCACTGCGGTTGGTGTTGAAGACCTGAGAGCCTTGCGGAAGGTTGACCAGCTCCGGACCGCGCTCGCCGACAACGGCCAAGCCGCCCGGCGCATAGTTCGTGCCGTCGGCAAACAGGCCGGTGATGCCACCGGACGCCGCGAGCGTGGCTTGCGCGCCGATCGGTTTGAAGCCTCCAAACAGCCCACTGAGCCAGCCGAACAGGCCGCCGCCACCGCCGCCAGCAGCAGCACCACCAGATGCACCCGTCGAAAGGGTATTTCCCAGAGAGCCGAGGCCGGTCCCGAACTTGCCGAGACCGTCCGTCGCGGCGGTTGCTGTTCCTCCGAACTTCGACAGCGCCTGCTCGGCGCCGTCAAGGCGACCTGCGAAGTTATGAGCGCCTTCAGGATTGCCCCACGAGAACCCCTGAGGGCGCTCGAAGCCGGCAAAGGCTGCCGTGGCGCTGCGCACATCCGGCGCGTTCTTGAGCGCGCTCCATGCCCTGCTTTCGGGCCCCATAAGCTCGGAATATGCGAACTGGTGCTGAGCGAGCTCGTTGCCCAGATTTCCCCGGCCGCCGATCGAGGCCATCAGCGATGGAGACCGGTCATTCCACTGGTAGAGGCCGAACGCGTTGCCCGAATCCCCGATCGCCTTGGGATTGAAAGCGCTCTCCGCTTTGATGTTGCCAAGGATGCCGGCGACTTGGTGGTCGGCAAGCCCTTTCGACTTCCAGAAATTCCAGGCCAAGTTGGCCCCGGAACCGGAAAGCGATCCTGCTCCCGCGCTTGAATTGTCATTCGCCGCGCCGCCGATTGCGGCGGTCACCACACTGCCGATACTCGAAACGGAGGAGCCGCCGCTGCCTTTGCCGCCCGTCAGAAGCCCCGCGAAGAGGTTGCCGATGCCGTCGAAGAATTTCTCCCAGAGCTTCGACGCTTCGCTGGTCAGCGCGGATTCGAAGCCTTTCAGAAAGCTCTTGCCGATATCGTGGCTGCCGGAGATCAACTCGCTGCTGAACGCATCGCCGAAGCTTTTGGCAAGCTCCTTTGCCTGCTGCCCGCGCAGTTGCTGGCGAATGGCATTGGCCTCTGGCGAATTCAGGTTCTCGTCGAAGCCGTAACGGTTGAGCGTGCCCGCGACCTGCTGGTCCATCGCGCTGCGCTCTGCCTGGCGCTGCTGAAAGCTGATGTCGAGCCAGAAGTCCGCCTTCGCCTCCTGGGCTCGGCGATATGCTTTTTCCAGGTCGTCGACTTTTTCGGTCTGGTCCTCGATCTCGAAGAAATTCGGCTTCTGGCCGGGGACCGGCACGTTCGTTAGCCGTCCGTCCCCATTGAGGATCGTGGGCGCATCAGGCTCTTGGTCAAGGTCCAGAGGTCGCCGGCCGGGCGTGGGGACATTGGCCGGGATGAAGTCCGACGCGCGATAGGTGCGGCCGCCGTCCGTGAACGTCGAGCCGGCAACGATGTCTTGGACGTTCGTGCCACCGGCGATAGCCTTGATCCACTCGGTTCTTGCCTTCTGCGCAGCTTCCACGCCGCGGTAGATCGAATCCGTCACCTTGTCGAATGCGTCTCGGAAGTCGAGAACGGCGGGGACGCCATACTGCGATACCGCATTCGCCAATTGCTGCTGAACGCGGTTGAGGTCAGCCATCGAGGCCGTCCCGTCATTCAGCCTGTCGCGCAGATCGCCCCACGCCTGGCGCAAATCGCGGATGATGACGGCGTTTTGCGGATCACCCTGCAGGGCGCGGAAGGCGGCCACACCCTGCTTCTGGATGGAGTCGAGGTTCTTCGAAAGACCATCAAGTTCGCGGCCGGCAAGGATTTCACCGGCCTGGCGGCCCTGCGTGAGCTTGTCGGCTCGGTCCAGCTGGTCGACATAAGCTTTCAGCGCAGGAGTGGCATCGCCCCATAGATCTGCCGCGCGCCGGATAACCTCGTTCTGCTCCTCGAAAAGCTTCTTGGTCTTGCCAGTGCCGCTTTCGGCCGTGGTGAAATACTGAACCAGCGCAGCAACGCCGGCAGTGAGCCCGATAGTCACGAGCGACACCGGGTTGATCAGCGAGCCGAAGGCCGCAGCGAGGCCCGCGACCGGTCGCTCCATGGTGCCGAGCACCGAAGCCAGTTGCGTGCCCTGCTGCAGGCCGATCATGAGCGGATTCATGCCCATGGCCGCGGTAACGGCGATATCCTGAAACTGGTAGCCCGCATTGATGCCGGCGGCGCGCTGGGAACCCGATACGCCGTTGTTGCTGTTTGCGGCTTTCACGGCGGCGCCGGCGGACGCGGCAGAGGTTCGCAGCTTCTCGTAGGCTTGGCGCTCCTTTTCGAGAGCCTGCGTCATCTGCTGGGCATTGATGGCGCCGATCTTGTGAGCGCGCTCGATCTCGGAAACCGCTGCTTGATAAGACCGGGTCGCCTGGGCCAACGGCTGATACTTCATCGTCAGACGCTCGACTTCCATCCGGAAGGCGCGGACATGGTCATCCTGATCGGCCAGAGACTTCGCCATGCGCTCCATGGGAGGAGCGGCCTTGTTGGCACCGTCACCCGCACGCGAAAGAGCGCCGCCAAGCGATGCGGCCTCACTCTTGAGCTTGTCGGCAGCCTGCTGGGTACGGTTCGCAGCGGAGGTCAGCCGGTCAAGATCGGCGGCCGCAGATGATGCCTGGGAGCTATCGATCTTGAAGCCAAGCGTTGCTTCGGTCATCAGTCACTTCCGTTTATTGGGGAAAATGGCGTCGAACAGGCGGCTCGTGAGCGGGCGCTCCGATACCTGCTGATCCGGCTCTTCCTTATCGACGACCTTCTGCGCCAGGATCTCGCGGCGCTTCAGGTCCATGGCGATGATGGCGTCAAGCTGCCATTGAAGGAGTGTCACGCCGCGGAGACGAGACCATTCCCCGATGGCCTGAAACCCGATCGGATTGGCGCCGAAGCCATTCCCTGACCGCTGGCAGTCGAGTTCGCGGAACCAGTACCAGATCTGCTCCCCGGCAACCGGCACCGCGATTTTCTTTCCCTCATGCTGATCGACGATGAGGCGGCAAAGCCTCTCGATCAGCTTTTGGTAAAAGAGCTGCGGCGAACCGCCCTCACCTCTACCTGGTCACGGATGATCCGGAACTTCGCATAGAGGTTCCTGACGTTCTCTTCCGAAAACGGGATGACCTGGCCGCCGATCTTCGGGTTCGGCGACCAGTGCGTCGTCGACTTGGCGAGGATCGCGATCATGCGGTCATCGGAGTCGTCAGTTGCCGCGTCAAGGCTCGATCGCTCTGCTGCCTTCTTGGCGAACTCGGCAGCGACATCGCGCATGGCCTTTTGCATGCGATCGCTATCCGGGCCGACAAAGCCGATCTTGAGACCGATCGGCTCGCCCTTCTCGTTGAGGATTTCGATCTCGATGCCCTCTTCCTGCGACTGGATGAGGGATTCAAGGCCGGAGAGGTCGGCGAATGCTTCATCGCTCATCAAGCACCACCTACCGGCGCCACGGTGATGACCGGGCTGTTGATTTCGACGTTGCCCTGCAGCAGGCGAGCCGTATTCGCCCCGCCGCCGTTCTCCTGAGCCGTCATGACGATACCGTAGAAGAACTTGGTGGTGCCGCTGGGAACGGTCGAGATCGTGTGGACGCCGGACTGCGTGCCGGTGGTCGTGATGGCCGCGCCGCCCGGAGTGGCGGACAGCGTGATCGTGTTGGCGTCCGTGACGGTCTTCACATAATAGGTGGTGCCGGCAGTCAGGCCCGTCGGCAGCGCGCCGGTGGTCGCGAGCTTGACCGGGTCGTTGACCTGGCGGCCGTGGCCGGTCCACGTGACCACGCCGGGCGCCGCGATCGTGATCGTGGCCGTGCCGGAGACGACAGGCGGCGCATCATCGAAGGCCAGCTTGAAGGGATAGTTGAAATCCGTGTTCTCGGCAGCGATCAGCGCGATCTGGCCGGGATCGTTCGGCATGATGATGAAGTTGTTCTGCATCGAGCCAGCATTGCGCGTTCCCTTTGCCTTCAGCGTGCGGCCGGAGGAAATCACGTCTTCCGAGATGAGCGTCGCGGCATCGCCGATCGCGCCCATTGTCTGCCAGCCCTTGAGCTCGGTCCAGGTGACGGAAGCGAAGTCGGTAGCATCGATGTCGGCATCGTCGGGAACGGTGTTGACGGCAGGGCCGATATAGATCTTGGCACCTGCAACCGGGTAAAGCTGCGGCATGTTGGTAACCTCTCATGTCTGATTGCGCACTTGCCTAAGGTGCAATGAGGCAGGCCAATCAGGCCGGAACTTGCGGGTAGCAGAGCCACCGCGTGGTGACGGGTATGTTGTGGTGCGTCTCACCGGTGACGAGGACACCGATTTCCGGATCCTCGTCGATGCGGACTTGGGTATCGAAGCGATAAAGCTTCGTGCCGCGGCGGAAGTGCTCCCGGAGCCCGCCGGCGAGATTGTAGCCATCGACGATCGCCGAACCCTTCGGCCACATGACGTTGGTGCGCAGAAAGCCTTGCCTGATCGGGTCCATGACCAGAGACAGATCCGTCTCGATCGAGCGGTTGAAGTGGACCTCGACGCTGATGAACTTGCTCTGGGCCGTCGGCGTGAACGAGACGCCCGGCAGGACCATCGTGACGCCGGCGGGCGGCGCAAACTCCTGGCACCGGATCAGCAGCGCCTGGTAGATTTTCATTTCCACTGTGTCGGCCATCTGCTAACCCTTGGCCCATGGCCCATAATCACCCGCTCAGCGACGAGGAAGTCTATGACCTGATCCATCAGGCGCTGGCGTCATTGCTGAACAAGACGGTGCGGACGAAGCACGCCCAAGACGTGCTATCGATGGCCATCCGAGACCTCTCTATCATTCAGACGGCGTTTCTGACGCTCTCCGAGGGCGTCAAGCTGCCTCAAATCGATCGCGAACAGTCGCCTCGGCCTGAGTGACGATCTGCGGCCAGCGCTGCGCCACCGCATCGACGAAACCATATCCCGCCTGATGGTAGGTGCGGCCCAGGCTGTCAGTCCCGACGAAGCCGTAATTCATGCGAGCAGCATAGGCTGCCTGAAATCCGAGGTAGACCGTTGAGCCGAGTTCGGCGCCGGCTATCACCAGTTCCAACCCGCTATCCGCGAACGTCTCTTTGCCTTCCTTGATGGTCGGCATGGCTGAGGTGGACGCCATCAGCGAGCGGCGCAGATTGCCCGTCTTCACCGGCATCCGGCCGCCCTCGGCAACTGCCGTCCGGACCTCATTGGCGACGGTCTGGGCTGCGGTCTGAAACACGGCTTCCGCGGCGCCCTCGACTTGTCGGCACCATTCGGAAACCTCAGCGGCAAAGGACATCAGCGGCCTCGCGAGCGCGCGAACGCTTCGGCGAAATTGAAATTGTATTCGACATCGCACCTGCAGCCGGCGACCTCAGATGCACCGGCGCCGAGCGACGTGTCCCCCGGGTAGCGCAACAGGGCGCCCGATGGAGACTGAAATGGAACGTCCATGCCGGTCACTTCCGTGGCGTTGAGCACCTGGTGTGTGTGCCTCACCTTCCGATCGCCGGCCGATCGCCACTTGCGGGTGACCAGGCTGGCATCCCGGTTTGACTTCGACAGCGCCTGCTGGAAAGCCTCATGCTTCGACGACATCACGGCCGAAAGCGTCTCGGTTCTTGCCACCATCTCGCCGCGCAGGCGCAGATTGCGGTCGCGGAGGCGCATCAGCACCTTGTTCAGTGTGTCAGCATCGAGCGGCTTGCCTGCGGCAATGGCGCGCTGCACGGCCTTGTCGAGCCGCTTGTCTCGGGTCTTGAGCGTCAGATACTTCCGCATCAACGCCGGGTCGCCCGACAACAGATTGATCCGCGTGCGCTCGATAAGCTCGGCTTGCGGACCGTTGAGCCCGAGGACGCCGCCCTCTCTCCTACCAGTGGTCGCCGACTTCCGACCCACCAAGTCGAGCGCGATCGTGTTCGGCCCTGCCCCTTGGGCATATGCTGCCACGATGGTCTGACGGACCGCGACGACCGTCTGCTCGGTGATGTTGGTGATCATCGTCGAGGACAGATTGCGGATGTTCGCCTCTGCCCCCTGGTTGCTGATGTCCCAGCGGAAGACGACCCGTGCGCCCATCGGATCTGACAGACGCGGCATGTTCTGAGCAGTCAGAGCGCCGCCGGCATCATAGGCCTGCCTCAGCGCCTCGGAGAGCGGCCGGAAGGCAGCTGGGTCGATATGCAGGGCTTGGATCGCCCCTTCGACGTCCCGCACTTCCAGGCGGGCCACGACCTCGCGCAGCACCAGCTCGCTCTTGATTTCGTCGATCGCGGCAAGGAATGCGTTTTCGAGCGATAGCGACAACCCGTCGATGAGATCGAGAAGCTGTTGGCGAAGGGTGGCCATTATTCGGCGTCAGAGCCCTTGCTGGTCTTCTTCGGCGCCGGCTGCTCTTCCTTGAGGATTTCGCCGATACCGAGCGTCTCCAGGCCGTCGGCCTCGGCCTGGGGGATATCGAGAATCACACCCGGCTTGCGAGCCTTGTAGCTGCGATGCAGGAGCACTTTCGTCATGTGGCTGTCCTTCCTTGGCAGATGAAGACGACATTGACCTGGCCGTCGTAGTTGTTCGGATCGTCGTGGACGATGTGATATTCCGTGCCATCGGCCCCGATCACGAGATCGCCGACCTTCGGCGAGACCACCATGCCGATCGAGCCGATGTAGAGCTGCTTGTCGGACGCGAGGACGTTCGTGCCGTCGACGTAGCGACGGTCATAGTTGGCCGGGAACAGGCGGCAGTCGTAATTGGTAGGCGTGCCGTCGCCACCGGTGACGGGGTCAGGCGGCGTTACGCGGCGGATCTTACCTGGCTGGCCATATTTCGTGATCAGGCGCTGCGCGGTTGCCTGCAGTCGCGTGAAGAGCGGATCAGTCACAGCGAGAGCCACCGATCGACATGATGCCGAGATAGACGAGATCCTCGCAGCGCAGGTAAGGCGCGAGCATCCCGTCCACGATCGAGATCAGCGGCGTGATGCCGGCGGCAGTGCCGTCGGATTGGGCGCTCTGATATTCCACTTCGAGCTGGCCGACCTTCTCACGTTTGACAGTGGACGAGACCGAACCGACCACCGACAGCGAACCGGGCGACACAGCTTCCTGATATGCCGCCTGGTACGAAGCATTGATGACGGCCGCCGGCACCACGTCGGAAGGCAAGAGTTTGCCGTTGACGATTGCGCCCTCGCGCGGCCACTGCCGCTCTTGTGAGGCATCAACCACCGACCCGAGGAAACGAGCGCCATAGACCGCGTCGATATAGTTGCTGCCACGGTTGCGCAGGACGGCCGCTGACGGCGGCGTCGGGTCTGCCGGCAGGGAATAGCCATTGTCAGCCAGCCAGGCCGTGAAGCCTGCATCGTCGCCGTATCCAGCCATTTTCGATTATCCATTCTGTTCTGGACAGGAGGCGTGATTACGCCAGCGGCCGCGAGGGTCGCGGCCTTTGCAGTGATTGCCGTGGTCTACGTTGTGGGTGCGGGCGATCAGGTCGCCGTTGCGACGATCGGCGGACCATCAGGCCTGCGATCGGAGAAACGTGATTTAGCCCATTCGTTGATCGGCAGCTCGAAGAAATTGTACGACAGGGATGCCAGGGCAACAGTGACTGGCAACGCCAGCAGCAGAAGAAGAGCGAAGGTGACGCGCGATTGAGAGAACCCCATCTGTTGCAATTCGTACGCCCATAGGAGCAGCAGCGGCTGATGGATCACATAGAATCCATATGACCGCACCCCGAGGTAAACCAGAGCCGGCGCCTTCAGGACACGCCGCATGATCTGCGCGACCGGGTTGCTCTCCCAAACGACACCAAGAACTGCAATTGTCCAGATCGAAGCCGGTATGAGATCTCTCGACGAAGCCAGAAACAGCGCAGCGCCGACGAAGATGAGGCGCGGTTCTTTTCGAAGCTCATCGAGATATAGCGCCGTCAGGATGCCCACCACGAACATCGAAAGTCTCATCGGAAGAAACGATGGGATTTGGTCGAAGTGCCCTCTGAACAGGTTGGGGCCTAGAATGCCGAGCGCTACCAGAACCGCAGCACTCACCCATCGCTTCTCCGGAGCGCGGCAGATCGCGACCATGATCGGGGCTACGAGATAGAACTGCCATTCGAGCGACAAGCTCCACAGAGGGCCGTTGAATGCAAGGGAGGCTCCATAGAGAAACGTATCGGGAACCGCGCCATGCAACAGCGTCAGGTGCGCTATCAGATGAGAGTAAAACCCGATCTCCTCACCATCCGTTCTCATCAGGATACGCGCTAGCGATGGCTGATCGGACCATGGCAGTTGCTGCATTACCAAGGGGAACAGGTGAGAAGTCGAAATTCCAAGGATCAATGCCACGAGGTAGATCGGATAAATGCGAAAGAACCTTTTCGCCAAGTATCCGGTATAGGTGCTTTGACTTCTAACAAGCGAAGTGGTGATGGCGAAGCCGCTCAGCATGATGAAAACGGAGACGGCGTGACCACCTTGAGAAAGGAAACTGAAGATCCTCCCCTCTCTTAAGCCTGCAAGAAAAAGAACATGCCCGATGAATACCCACATGGCCATAAGCCACCGAAGTCCATCGAACTCTTTGACCACCTTCATCGCCCCGACCCCAACGTTAAATAATGGTAATGTTTAAGACCGGGGCGACGAGATATTTGCAAGTCCCATTTCTTGGGATGACCTGCTTTCTCCCAACTATATTAGTTCGTCCATTTCGCAGAGAGGTAGGATTCAGCAACACCGATCTTGCCATCGGATGCCGTCACCGTTCCGTCCATGAGGAGGATTTCACCGACAGCGCCGCCAAACGCGACGGCTGCGGTGTAAGCGTTCGCTTGGTCGTCGTACCGACCACCGATCGACAGCCGGTTGACCGTGACCGGAGCCGAGTTGAGGGCGCCGTGATCGAGAACGACAGTGCCGTTGACGCGGATGGTGACGAATTGGCCTTCGAAGCACCATGTCACGATATACCACTGGTCCGCGGTGACGATGGTGTCGGCCGACTGATTCTGCGTCAGAGTGCCGGCAACGTTTCGCCCCATGCCGACGTTGTTGGTCGAGCCGAACGAACCGCGGATGTAGTTGGCAACGTTGCTGGCATCAGGAGAGAATGACCAGGGCGTGACCGATACACCGGGAGTACCGCGCTTCACCGCCATGATGAGAGTAAACGCGTTGTCGTCACCCGAGGCTTCAGCAACGACGGTCGCATTCGCGGTGTAAAGATAATCGATGTTCGCGGTGACGAACTTGATATCCTTTTTGCCGTTGGCGTCAGTTAGATATTCCGGCGTCTGGGCGCCGACGCTGTTTGCCAGGGCCGCACCGAGCTTTTTGCCGACGAACGCCTGCACCGATGATGTGCCGGCGACAGCCTGCGTGGTTGCCGCCGCATCGCTGAACACCGTGGTATTGTCGTTTGCGTCCCACCACTCGACCACCTTAGCCTCTGTGGCCGGATTGAAGGTCGACGAGACCGTCTTGCTCGCGGTTGCGCTCTTGCTCTGCCCGACCGAGTTGGTGACGGTGACGGTGACGCTGTAAGTGCCGGCGACCGCGGTGCCGGTAATGCGGCCGGTTGCGTCGCTATACGAGAGGCCGGAGCCCGAGAGACCGCTGACGCTGATCGTCTTGGCCTTGCTCGCGCCATTGCTGACGAGAACGCCGCAATCCTGCAGGGCATACAGATCGATGTTGACGCTTTCTCCAGCCACGCCAAGTTCTGGAACGACAGGATTTGGCCCGACATTCACCGCAAAACGCAGCGGCCGGCCGGCGCTACCGTTCTTCCAGCCCGCCAAGACGAAATTCAGTCGCCCGGTTTTCCCGGAGGTGATGTTGACCGTTACCTGCCGGGTCCCGCTGTTGTAGCTGACGCCGGTCGGGAACTGCGAATAGACGGCCGCATGCGTGACGCCCGGTTCGTTCTCCTCGTTATAAACAACCTGCAAATATTCGGATACCGAGGCATCGCCCCAGATCGCCAGCGCGCTCGGGAGCGTGAAAGTGACGCTCGATCCATAGTCGACGTTAACGTCGGCGACGGTCACGAGCGGCGCGAAGCTCGGCTTTCCAGCGCGCGACCAGACGCGGATCCAGTCGACATCGATCTGCGCGCCATCGGCGTCAGCGTTCCATGCCGATTGGCTGTAGGCATCGCCATCGAAGCTCGGGTTGAAGATGTGGCTCGAGATGATGGGATATTGCGGCTTGTCTTTGTCGTTGCCGCCATTCAGCGTGCCGTTCAGGACGCCGTCGATGAAGCGCCTGGCGTTCGTCTTGTTGAAGATAAAGCTGACAGTATGCCACTGCCCATCATGGTCGACCTGCGTGCCGGAACTCGATGCCGTCGTGCTGCCGGCCGTCCAGAGGTTCTTGTTAAATTTCGCGCCGAGAGAAGTACCCTCGTGGTCAAATTCGTCGGAGTCGATCGGCTGCACGGGCGTAAGCGACTGCACCCATACCGTCGGATGCCAGCCGGCCGGCGCGCCGGACGACATCTTCACGCGTGCCTCGAAGATGACATCCTCGGATCCAGCCACTCCGGGGTACCAATACATGGCGCCGGCGCCCGAGATCATCGCTGAAACTTCATTGCGAACAACGCCATTGGCGAGCGCCATATGAGCCTGCTCGCCGGAAGTTGCCTTGCGGGATTGCAGCGTGAGCACGCTCGCCGAGAGTGACAGGTTGTTGAAGCCGACAGGAACTCCGCGGCCGCTGTCGTTGTGGCCGGTGAAGAAGGGATCCGTGTCGAACATGGTGCCGAGTGCACCATCCGATCCTCGAGCACCAGGGCCATAGGTTCTGGTCGGGAAGTATTTGCCTCGAGGCGTGGCCGGCCCCACAAGGTCGAGGGCGGTGAACTCATCGCCATCGCTCAAAGTGTAACCTTCGTAGATGGTGCCGACCGCCCCGGCCGCGCCAATGGCAATGCCGCCGATCACATTGGACGGAGAATTGCTGGACGAACCGATCACTCCGGCCCCGACCAGAGCAGCAACAAGATTCGGTGAAAGGGCCATCGGTTATCTCCTTGGCTGCTCTGGTGATTGGGAAAGACGATCAGTCTTTCTTGTGAAGGTCGGCGAAAGCCGCTTTGTCTTCGTCGGACAGCTCATCAAAGCCGGCGACATCGTCCTTGCGGAGCGACTTCGAAACTTCCTCGCCGTCCTTGGTGATGACGAACCAGCCAGGGGACTTGTCCTGAACCGCATAGCCCGTAGCGGATGCAGGGTTTGTGACAGCAGTCTTGCCCTCGGTGGAGCCGGAAACGACCTCGTAGCGGCCGGCCCAGTCGGTCGGTTCCTTGGTGACGTCGATTTCCGTGCCGATCGGGATCTCGCCGCTCGGGTTTTCTTCGCTCGGCTTGCCATAGAGACCGGACGAGGTTGCGCCCTTGAACGGCGCGATGATCTTGATGCGCATGGTGGGCCTCCTTCGGCCATTGCTTGATGAGGGGAAAGCCCCGCCCGAAGGCGAGGCAGGTCATCAGGTGCTGACGCTGTAGAAGACGCCCGAGCGACCGTTGATGTCGGCGCGGATTTCGATGCCCAGCGCGTTCATGACGAGGAACTGATAGTTCGCCGTCGGCGTGTTGCGGGGCATCGCCGTGGTGTTGGTCGCCATACCGATCAGCGGGCGGATGTACTCCGCCGAGGGCACAAAGCCGAAGAACTGGTTGCCCGTCAGTTCAAAGGACACCGCGATCTTGTTGATGCGGCGGTTCAGCAGAAGCTGCGACAGGCGCGTGCCGAGCGTGATGCCGGCCGCCGTGTTGACCTGGCGATCGAGGTTTCGTGCGATCTCCGGGGAGATATACAGGTTGACCTTGCCGGCGATGTAGTTCGCATCAAG
>Ga0209673_1000997_pt1 | contig 34532 bp, 27 predicted proteins | sample AraplaCol_mMS_r2_2_FD_184274 | JGI IMG/M metagenome (GOLD analysis project Ga0209673, IMG submission 184274) | Arabidopsis root microbial communities from North Carolina, USA - plate scrape MF_Col_mMS_r2 (SPAdes) (version 3) | ecosystem: Host-associated > Plants > Roots > Endosphere | place... | reverse complement strand
GGGTGCCTCCCGCACCCGCGCCACAGTGGTCGATGGCGTTTTTCATCGCCTCGATCACCTTCGGGTTCTGGCCCATGCCGAGATAGTCGTTGGAGCACCAGACCGTGACTTCCTTTTCGCCATCGGCGGTATGGCGCGTTGCGCGCGGAAAATTGCCGCGGTGACGCTCGAGATCGGCAAAAACGCGGTAACGGCCCTCGGCATGAAGCCCGTCCAACTCGTTTTTGAAAAACGCTTCGAAATCCATCATCTGCTCCAGTATCGCGCGGCCGTTCTTGCCGACCGGACGTCCGCGCGTCAATACTTACCCTTTGCTTTAACATCAACTGCGGCAAAAGGCCCAGTTTTTTGAATGATTCCAGATAAAAAATCCGCACGCCGCGATCAATGAAACTGATGCCGCGAAACGCAGCCTGGTTTGCGATCCCTGCATAGGACGACGACAGCCGACTAGCAAAAAAATCAACGCAACGGTGGACAACCCTTTCTTCCGACATAGTTTTCGCTCTAGTCTGACGAAAAATAAAAAGGGACGGCCTTCGCCCGCTGGGCAACAACCTCGGAGAGAAAAGATGAAAAAAGCTGTCATACTCGCATTGATCGGCCTGTCGATCGCAAGCTGTACGCCGACTCAACAGGGCGCCGGCATCGGCGCTGCATCAGGTGCGGTCATCGGCGGCGCAGTCACCGGCAACGTCCGCGGCGCAGCCGTTGGCGCCGCGATCGGCGGTGTGTCCGGCGCCCTCATCGGCAGCGTCGCCGAACAGCCCGGCCAGTGCTACTATCGCGACCGCTACGGCCGCCGCTATATCGATACCTGCCCGCGCTGATACCGCTGGCAAACCGGTACACTCAGGAAATCCCGGACACACCTCCGGGATTTTTTGTGCTAAATTAGCGCGCTGGCAATTTAAAATGGTACACCCCGCGCGATTTTGCCGCTAAGCTGTTCACGGCTGGGCAACGAAGCTTCATTGAAGACCTAACCAAAAGCAGCGTATGCGGATTAGAGGGACAGGCCCGAAAACAGGTACTGCGTATCGGCGAACAGGCACCATGATGGTGGTCGCAGCAGCAGCTGCGTTCTCACCGGTCCTGATCGGCGACGCTTACGCCTTCAAGCTTTTCGGCATCACCATTTTCGGCAAGGACGATGACGAAGCTCAGCAGGTGCCCGATCCGGTGCGCTATAACGTCGATCTCAAAGCCGACACCGCCGATCCCGACCTGAAAGAAGCGCTGCAAAACAGCTCCCGCCTCCTCAGTGACCAGAAGCTGCCGGTTTCCGGCGATCTCGGCGTCGTCGTCAAGGCGCGCGACGACCGCGAGCGGTTGATCGCAGCTCTCTATGAAAAAGCCCGTTACGGCGGCGTGGTGACGATCACCATCGACGGCAAGAATATCGACGACCTGCCGCCCAATCCGACATTCGATCGGTCCGGGCCGGTCCCGGTCACCGTCGACATAACGCCCGGCCCGATCTTCAAGGTCAGGGAGGTCCAGTTCGGCGGCGATGCCGCAAACCACAATCCCGCCGATTACGATCTGGCGCCGGGCGCCCAGGCCGGCTCGCTTGCCATCATCAAGGCCGGCGACAAGATCGTCGAGCAGTTGAAGAGCGAGGGACGGCCCTTCGCCAAGCTGACCGAACGCAAGGTCGTCGCCGACCATAGGAGCGACACCGTCGATATCATCCTTGCGGCCGAAGGCGGCCCGGTCGCCCCGATCGGCGATGTCGGCGTCACCGGCGAAAAAACCGTCAAGCCGGGGTTCATCCAGCGTTATTCCCGGCTCGACAAGGGCGAAGCCTATTCCCCGGAGGCGCTAAAAAAGGCCGGCGAGCGGCTTCGCGCCCTCGGCGTCTTCTCAAGCGTCACCATCCACGAAGGCGATGCGCTGGCGCCGGACGGTACGCTGCCGATGACGATCGAGGTTTCCGAAGGCAAGCAGCGCTATTTTGGCGTCGGCGCCCAATATTCCACCACCGACGGCTTCGGCGTCCAAGGCTATTGGGGCCACCGCAACCTGTTCGGCGAAGCCGAAACGCTGCGCATCGAGGGATCGGTGTCGCGGCTCGGTGAAACCACCGATGTCGGCAGCCTCGACTATTCCGCCGGTATTTTGTTTACCAAGCCCGGCGCCTTCTTCCCCGCCGCCACGCTGAAGGCCGGCATCGTCGCCAAGACCGAAAATCCGGATGCCTATAATGCGACGCTCGTCACCGCCTCGCTCGGCCTCTCCTACGAGCTGACCGACCGGGACACCGTCTCGGCAAGCGGCGAGGTCAGCTGGGAGCGCGACGACGACGCCTTCGGCACCAACGACTATCTGACCTTCACCCTGCCGCTGCAATATGACCGCGATGCCCGCGACGACAAGTTCAACCCGACGGAAGGCTATCGCGCGACATTTTCGGCAAAGCCCGGTTACGAGATCTTCAACGCCACGCCCTATGCGGCATTCCAGGGCTCGATCTCCGGCTATCTGCCCTTCGGCGCCGAGGACGGCGTGGTGCTGGCCGGCAAGGTCGCCGCCGGCGTCTTGATCGGCGGCGGCGGCATCGAGAATATTCCCGCCACGCAGCGCTTCTTTGCCGGCGGCGGCGGCTCCGTGCGCGGATACAGCTACCAGGAAATCTCGCCCTATAACGACAATGGCGACCCCACCGGCGGCCGCTCATATGTCACAGGTTCGCTGGAAGCCCGCATCGCGATCACCGATACGATCGGCATCGTGCCCTTCATCGATGTCGGCACCGTATCGGACAGCACCTTTCCTGGTTTTTCCGATATCCGCGCCGGCGCCGGCGCCGGAATACGATATGCCACACCTTTCGGCCCGCTGCGGCTTGATTTTGCCATGCCGCTGAACAAGTACGAAGGTGGCACAGATTATGGAATCTACGCCGGCATCGGCCAATCCTTCTAGAAGGGCCGATATCGATTTGTGAACCATCGTGAAAACGGGGTAGTGTCCGCGCCGATGCAAATGCTGGCAAAAATCGTCAACTGGTTCCTGCGGCTCACCGCCTACGGCGTGGGCGCCATCTTGATTCTTGCCGTCCTGGCACTGGCGATCTTCGGCTTCACCGCCTTTGGCGCCCGCATCGTTACCGAAAAGATCGCCTCGACGCTGTCCAACCGCGACATGACGATTACGGTGCGTGAGCCGCAAGGTCTTTTGACCGGCGGGCTTCGCGCCGCCGAGATCACCGTCTCCGATACCAGGGGCGTCTTTGCGGAAATTCACGGCATCGGCATCGACTGGAACCCGCTGGCACTTCTGACCGGAACCTTCCATGCCAAACGCTTCGAGATCGAAGCGATCGACGTGCTGCGCAAGCCGGTGCGCACCCTGCCCTCGCGGCCCGCAGCGGAAAATGCCGGCGGCTTCAGCCTTCCGATCAAGGTTGATATAGATCGCGTCGCGCTGCCCGATATCAAACTGGCCGAATCGTTTGCGGGACGCGCCTTCGCGCTCGCTGCCGAAGGCAGCCTGTCGGCAAACCGCGATGGCGGCGAGGCGATTGTCAATGTCCGCCGTCATGCCGTCCCGGATGCACGGCTGGTCGCCGATATCGCCTATGCGCCAGCGGAAAACCGGCTGCGGCTGAAAGCGCAGCTTGCCGAACCGAAGGGTGGACTGCTGGCAGGTTTTCTCGGCCTGCCCGACAATCCCGCCGTCAACATCGATCTCGACGGCCAGGGACCGATATCCGACTGGAGGGGCAAAGTGCAGGCCGCTCTCGACGGACAGCAGCGCGCCGCGATCGAGGCCCGGCATCAGATCAGTGCGGACGGACTGCACCACCTCGACCTCAAGGGCGGCGGCGACCTGAGCTCGCTGCTTCCAGCTGCGTTCCGGCCGCTTTTCGCCGGCCAGACCAATATCGATCTTGCTACCACCTTCAACGACCACGGCAAGATCGATATCCAGACCGGCAATATCGCCACCGGCAGCGTCGTCATCGCTGCCTCGGGCACGCTCGATCCGGCCGGCAACAACAGCCTGAACGCCAATCTGCTCGGCACATCGGGGCCGGTCGATTTCCGCTGGCCGCTCGCCGAAGGCGAAGCACGCTTGCTGATCTCAGGCCTCAACCTGGCCCTGACGGGCGATGCGCAGGCGGCCCGACTGAATGTCAGCGGCTCGCTCGATACCGCGACCCTGCCGCAAGCCGTTATCGGCAATGTCAAGCTGACGGCAAAGAGCGACGCCTTCAATCTCGCCGCCCGATCCGGCAGCGTCCAGCTGCGTCTCGTTGCCGGCGACATGACCTTTGCGGAGCCGAACCTCAATCGTGCCGTCCAGGGCCCGGTCACGATCGCCTCGCCCCTGCAGATAACGCCCGGCAGCATCGGCTTCAACGGCACCACCCTCGAAAGCGCCAACATCAACGGCGGCCTCAACGGCTCGTACCGGTTGGCAGACCAGGCGCTGACCGGCAACGTCAAGCTTACCATCGCCCCGGCAGCCTTGCCGGCTGCGGTCTCGGGCAGGTTCGACGGGCCGATCTCGCTGGAAAGCCAAGTGACCGGCACCATTCCGTCGAAATTCGCGCTGTCCAACCTCGTCGTGACCTCCGGCACGCTTGAGGCCGCCGGCAATGTCGCGCTCGACGGCTCGAAGGTGAATGCCGATCTTTCCGGCCGGCTGCCCGACATCGGCAAACTCATCACCGGCGCCAACGGCGGGGCCGGATATGCGGTAAGAGTGGGCGGCGAGCTGCCAGCCATCTCGGTGACGGCCAATCTCAAGTCCCCCAGCCTTGAAATGGCCGACCGGACGCTCGGCAACCTCAATATCGACCTGTCGGGTCTTGCCGATCCCAAGGCGCCGCAGGGCAAAATTGCCGCCACCGGCACGATCGACGGCCAGCCGATCGCCATCAACGGCGACATCAGCTCCGCGGACGGCCGGATGCGTATTCCGGCACTGACCGCCGATATTGGCGGCAACCGGCTGACCGCCAATCTGGAATTCTCGCCCGCCCTGCAGCCGACCGGCGCCCTGACCTTCGACTTCCCCAATATCGGCCTGCTCGCGGCACTCGGCGGGCAGAAGGCCGAAGGCGATCTCAAGGGGTCGCTTGGCGTCGTCAGCGACAACGGCAAGATCGCGCTGAAGCTGCGTGCAACAGGCGCCTCGATCCGCCGTGATACGCTTGCGATCGTCAAGCCGGATATCGATGTCACGGTCAGCGATCTCTCCACTTTTGCGGCAAACGGCACGGTCAAGGCCGAGGAACTGAATGCTGGAGCAAACAGGCTTGCCGGCCTTGCGCTCGGTTTTACCAGGCAGCAGAACCAGACCGATTTCGATCTCAATGCCGCCTATGACGGCAACCCAGTGCTGGCCGCCGGCAATATCGAGATGGCCGATGGGGCGATCGACCTTAACCTTGACCGCTTTTCGGCAAGCCCCCGCAATATCCCGGTCGAACTTGCGGCACCGACGCAGGTCGCAATCACCGGCGGCACCGCCAGCCTGACCGGCCTGACGCTGAAAACAGGCACCGGCTCGGTAAGCGTCACCGGTTCGGCCGGCGAGACGCTGAAGCTCGATGCCGACATTCACGACCTGCCGGCCGCTCTCGCCAACGGTTTCGTACCGAACCTTTCGGCCGGCGGCACGATCTCCGGAAAGATTGCCGTGACCGGAACGCCGGCCGCACCCGTCGCCGACTTCAAGCTCGACTGGAAGGATGCGACGACTGGCCAGACCAAGGGAGCCGGGCTGGCGCCGCTCGGCATCACCGCCGGCGGCAAATTCGCCGACAATAAGCTCGATTTCGACACGACGATCGGCAGCGGTGACGGCTTGTCGCTTAAGGCCGCCGGCAATGTTGCACTCGCCGACCCGAAGGCGCCGGTGCTTAATATCGACGCCGATATTCTCAACCTGCCCGCCCGCATCGCCAATGGTTTCGTTCCTGATCTTGCCGCAGCAGGCGTGATCACCGGGAAGGTCTCGGCGACCGGACCGCTGTCCGCGCCGACCGCCAATTTCGATCTCGATTGGAAAGATGCTGCGACCAGCCACACCAAGCGCGCCGGTCTTGCGGACCTCGCAGTGAAGGCATCCGGTAAATTCGCCCACAACAAGCTTGATTTCGACACAGCGATAGCGGGCGCCGACAGCCTCTCGCTGAAGGCAAACGGCAATGTCGCCGTCACAGGCACGACGATCGGCAACGTCGAGGTCGATGCAACGCTCAAAAATATCCCGGCGGGCATCGCAAACAGCTTCGTCGCCGATCTTGCCGCCACAGGCGCGATCTCCGGAACGGTTTCGGCGGCAGGCTCGCTTGCCGCTCCCACCGCCAATTTCGACCTTAGCTGGAAAGATGCTGCGACGAGCCACACCAAGCGTGCCGGCCTTGCAGACCTCGCGGTGAAGGCATCCGGTAAATTCGCCGACAACAAGCTTGATTTCGACACAGCGATAGCGGGCGCCGACAACGTCTCGCTGACGGCGAACGGCAATGTCGCCGTCTCAGGCACGACGATCGACAACATTGAGGTCGATGCAACGCTTAAAAATATCCCGGCCGGCATCGCAAACAGCTTCGTCCCCGACCTCGCCGCCGAAGGCGCGATCTCCGGAACGGTTTCGGCCGCAGGCTCGCTTGCCGCTCCCACTGCCAATTTCGACCTTGATTGGAAAGATGCCGCGACCAGCCACACCAAGCGTGCCGGCCTTGCCGCTCTCGGCCTGACCGCAGCAGGAAAATTCGCCGATGACAAGCTTGATTTCAACGCCGCGGCCAGCGGCGCCGAAGGCCTCTCGCTGAAGAGCACCGGTAATGTCGCCCTCGTCGGCACGACGGTCGAAAACATCAAGGTCGATGCCGAGATCGCCAAGATTCCGGCCAGTCTCGCAAATGCCTTCGTTCCGGACCTGGCGGCCGGCGGCACGATATCGGGCACCCTGTCCGCCGCCGGGACCCCCGCCGCACCGAATGCCGACTTCAGGCTCGCCTGGACCGATGCCGCGACCAGCCACACCAGAAGCGCTCATCTTTCGGGACTGGCGCTTGCCGCCTCCGGCCATTTCGCCGACAACCGGCTCGATTTCGATGCCGATCTCGGCGGCAAGGACGGCCTCTTGCTAAAAGCCAAGGGCAATGTTGCAACGGCAGGCACCTCGGTCCGCAATCTTGACGTCAAGGCCGATCTCGCCAATCTGCCGGCAGCGCTAGCCAACGGCTTCATCCCCGGTCTTGCCGCCGAGGGCACGGTGTCGGGAACCGCATCCGCCTCCGGCGCTCTGCCCAAACCCGCCGTCGATTTCAAGCTCGACTGGAAGAACGCCGCAACCGCTCAGACCAAAAACAGCGGCCTTTCCGGCCTGAGCGCGGCGGCATCCGGAAAATACGCCGATGACAGGGTCGACTTCGATGCCAACCTTGCCGGCAAGGACGGGGTGCTGGCCAAGGCCACCGGCGGCGTCACCATCGCCGGAACGGCCATCCGCGATCTTTCGATCAATGCCGATATTCCCGCACTTCCGGCCAATATCGCCAATGCCTTCGTTCCCGGCCTCGGTGCCGAAGGCACACTTTCGGCTAACGCCGTCACGTCGGGAACGCCTGAAAATCCGATCGTCGATTTCAAGCTCGACTGGAAGGATGCGGCCACCAGCCACACCAAGGCTGCCGGCCTCTCCCGCCTGGCGCTGGCGGCGACGGGAAAATACGCCGGTGACCGGCTCGATTTCGATGCCAATCTCAGCGGCAGCGGCGGCATTGCGCTGAAAGCCGCCGGTAATCTTTCGCTCGCCGGCACCTCTATCCGCGCGGTCGATGCCACCGTGAATGCCTCCAATGTTCCGGCTGCGATCGCCAACAGCTTTGTTCCGGGCCTTGGAGCCGAAGGCGCGGTCTCGGCAACCGCAAAGGCCACCGGCGCGCTGTCGGCGCCCTCGGTCGATTTCAAGGTCGACTGGAAGAACGCCGCAACCAGCCAGACAAAAGGCGCCGGCCTTTCGCCGTTCACCATCGGCGCATCAGGCAAACTTGCCGGAAACAGGCTGACGGTCGACACCAGTCTTGTCGGTGATGCCGGCATGTCGCTGAAGGGCGGCGGCAGCGTCGTGATCACCGGCAATCGCGCCCTCGATATGCGCTTCAACGGCAATCTTCCCTTCGCCGTGCTCGGCGCGCCACTCGCGCAACAGGGCCTCGTCGCCGACGGCTTCGCCACCCTCAACTTGCAGGTTGGCGGAACCGCGGCGGCACCTGTCATCAACGGCACCGTCTCGACCAATGGCGCCAAGCTCGTCGATGTCCGGCGCAATCTCGCCGTCAACAATCTCGCGGCGACGGTCACCTTCAACGGCAGCCAGGCAGTGATATCGCGCCTCAGCGGCAACCTCGGCGGCGGCGGCACGATTTCGGCAAGCGGCACCATCGGCATCCAGCCGGCCGGCGGCTTTCCCGCCGATATTTCGATCAAACTCGACAAAGCGGTCTATGTCGATGGAACGCTTGTTGTCTCCACGGTCAACGGCACGCTCGGCCTGCGCGGGCCGATCATGAATTCGACGTTGAGCGGCAAGCTTCGGCTGGACAAGACCTCGATCACCGTCCCGGAAAAATTGCCGACCTCGCTCAGGGAAATCGACATCCGCCACAAGAATGCGCCGCGAGCGGTGCTTGCCCAGTTGCGCGACGATGGCGAACGGAAACCCACCGAGAAATCCTCCACGATCACCCTCGATCTCGAAATCGACGCGCCTTCGCATATCTTCGCACGTGGCCGCGGCATCGATGCCGAGCTCGGCGGCAAGGTGACGATCCGCGGAACGGCGGCAGCGCCGATCGTGACCGGCGGATTCACCATGCGCCGCGGCCGCATGACCATTCTCAACCGCCGTCTGGATTTCACCGACAAGAGCAGGATCACATTTGCCGGCGACCTGACGCCGGCGCTCGATATGGAAGCGACCTCGACCTCCGGCTCGACGACGCTGACCGTCGACGTCGCCGGACTTGCCACCGACCCGGCAATCACCTTTTCCTCCTCGCCGCAGCTGCCGCAGGACGAGGTGCTGGCGCAGCTGATCTTCGGCCAGTCGATGTCCAAACTCTCGCCGGTGCAGATCGCCCAGCTCGCCGACGCCGTCAGCCAGCTGGCCGGCAACCGCTCGACCTCGCTTTTTGAAGGCCTGCGCAATCAGCTCGGCGTCGACGATCTCGATATCAGCACCGATTCCAAGGGCCAGACGAGCGTCAGCGTCGGCCGTTATCTCAACGACCGCACCTATTTCGAATTGCAGCAGGGCGGCGCAGCCGGCGCCAAGGCAATCATCAACCTCGACGTCGGCCGCGGCGTCAAGCTGCGGGGTGCCGCCGGCGGTAATGGTGCCGGCGAAGCGGGTGTCGTCTACGAACGGGAATATTGAGCCGGCTTAGCGTCTGCGGCTGCCCCTCACCCTAACCCTCTCCCCGTAAACGGGGCGAGGGGACGTGCCCTGCGAGAGAGGTGGGAGAGGAACGGAGAGGTCGCGGCATATCGCCTTCGCCCCGCGGGCGGGGAGAAGGTGCCGGCAGGCGGATGAGGGGCTGGTTCGCCGATTCCTCAGCCGGCGTCTCGCACGACAATGTCCTAAAACCCCGTCTTGCTCGTCTTCAGCAGAATATTGCTCTCGGTCGAGTTGATGCCGTTGATCAGCCGAATACGGCGTAGCGTCTCGTCGAAAGAGGCAAGGTCGCGATCCTCGAGTTCGGCGACGAAATCCCATTTGCCATTGGTGCTGTGCAGGGCGCGGACCTGCGGCAGGCCGCGCAGCTGATCGGCCACCCTGTCGGCGAGTTTGCCGAGCACCTCGATCATGACGATGGCACGCACCCCGGCGGACCGCGTCTCATGACCGGTGCGGATGGTGAAGCCGACGATGGTGCCGCCGGCGACCAACCGGTCGATTCGGGCGGCAACCGTTGCCCGCGAAGCGCCCGTCATCGCCGCAAGCGAGGAGACGGAAATCCGGGCATTGTGGCGAAGCACACTCAGGAGCTCGGTATCGAGATCGTCCACGCTGATCACTTTGTCAAAATAGGTTTATCATATTGCGCAATCATAATCCATTTCTGACACTTTTCCATCTTTTTGCCGTCAGCCCTTTATCCCACTATCGGCCAAAACGGCCTCACCACGGAGCCCTCGAATGAATGCCCAATCGCAATCTGTCACACTTATCGGCGCGCCGCTTGAAGAAGGTTCCGGCCGCAGGGGCGCCGCCATGGGCCCAGCGGCCCTGCGCATCGCCGGCGTCGACCAGACGCTGATCGAGCTTGGCCACGACGTCGCCGATCTCGGCGATCTCAGGATCGTACCGGCGATGGATCTGCCGAATCATCCGAAGGCCCATAATCTGAGAATCGTCGGCGCCTTCACGCGGGCGCTCGAAAGCAGCGTCCATGATGTCGCCGCCTCGGGTCGCTTTCCGCTGATCCTCGGCGGCGACCACAGCCTCTCCATGGGCAGCGTCTCCGGCATGGCGCGTTACGCCGCCGGCAAAGGCCGCCCGCTTTTCGTGCTCTGGCTCGATGCTCATGCCGATTTCAACTCTCCCGCCACCTCGCCATCCGGCAACATTCACGGCATGCCCGTCGCCTTCTTCTGTGGCGAGGCGGAGTTCGCCGAGATCCTGCCGAGGGATCGTGCCTTCGTCGACCCGAAGAATGTCTTCCAGGTCGGCATCCGTTCGGTCGATGCGCGTGAGCGCGAGGAAATCCACGAACACGGCGTTAACGTCTTCGATATGCGCGCAATCGACGAGCAGGGCATCGGCGCCATCATGCGTGAGATCCTCGATGTGGTCGCCAAGGCGAACGGCCTGCTGCATGTCAGCCTCGACCTCGATTTCCTCGATCCCGAAATTGCCCCCGGCGTCGGCACGACGGTGCCCGGCGGCGCGACCTTCCGCGAGGCGCATCTGGTGATGGAAATGCTGTCCGACAGCGGCCTCGTCTCGTCGCTCGATCTCGTCGAACTCAATCCGTTTCTCGACGATCGCGGCAAGAGCGCCCGCGTCCTAGTGGAGCTGACGGCAAGCCTCTTCGGCCGCCGCATCTTCGATCGCCCAACCCGCGCCGCGTAGAAGGCACGCGCCGCCTGGAACTCACTTATCGGCATCATGATCTAGAGGGGAAAGAACCATGAACACTTCGGAAAAACTGATCGCCACCGAACAGCGTCTCGGCGCCCACAACTACAAGCCGCTCGACGTGGTACTGACGCGCGGCGAAGGTGTTCATGTCTGGGATACCGACGGCAATCGTTATCTCGATTGCCTCTCGGCCTATTCCGCCGTCAACCAGGGCCATTGTCACCCGAAAATCCTTGCCGCCATGGTCGAGCAGGCGGGCAGATTGACGCTCACCTCCCGCGCCTTCCGCAACGATCAGCTCGCTTATCTCTATGAAGAGCTCGCCGCGCTCACCGGATCGCACAAGATCCTGCCGATGAATTCCGGCGCGGAAGCGGTGGAGACCGCCATCAAGGCGGTGCGCAAATGGGGATACGAGGTCAAGGGTGTACCGGAAGGCCAGGCCGAGATCATCGTCTGCGCCGATAATTTCCATGGCCGGACGCTGAGCATCATCAGTTTCTCCACCGATCCCGACGCCCGCACCGGTTTCGGCCCCTACACCTCGGGATTCCGCACCATTCCCTTCGGCGATGCCGAAGCCTTCGAGGCCGCCATCAACAGCAATACGGTCGCCGCCCTGATCGAGCCGATCCAGGGGGAAGCCGGAGTCATCATCCCGCCGGCAGGATATTTCACCCGCATCCGCGAGCTCTGCACGGATAACAACGTCACCCTCATCCTCGACGAAATCCAGACCGGCCTCGGCCGCACCGGCAAGCTGCTGGCGGAGGAACATGAAGGCATCGAGGCCGATGTGACGCTGATCGGCAAGGCGCTGTCCGGCGGCTTCTATCCCGTCTCTGCGGTGCTTTCCAATTCCGCGGTACTGGGGGTGCTGAAGCCCGGCCAGCATGGCTCCACTTTCGGCGGCAACCCGCTCGCCTGCGCGGTGGCGCGCGCCGCGCTGAAGGTGCTGACGGAAGAGGGTATGATCGAGAACGCCGCTGATATGGGCGACTATTTCCTCGAAGGCCTCAGGTCGATCCGCTCGAACATCGTCCGGGAGGTGCGCGGCCGCGGCCTGATGATGGCTGTCGAACTGGAACCCGAAGCCGGCGGCGCGCGGCAATATTGTCATGCGCTGAAGGAACGCGGCCTGCTCGCCAAGGACACGCACGACCATACGATTCGCCTCGCTCCGCCGCTGATCATCACGAGGGAGCAGGTCGATTGGGCGGTCTCGCAGATCGAAAAGACCATCAACTGAGGTGAATCGAGCACTTAACCTCCGCAAATCCGGTTCTCGATTTAGATTTGGGCAACACTCTTCCGCTAATGTCGTCGATAACCGTAACGATGCTTGGCCGAGCGCAAAGCCATCGCGTGGTGTTAAGGCAAAGCTCGTCCGCGCCAATGGTGGCGCGCCCGCTTCTGCCCTGGCTTACGACAGTTGGGAAGAATTCTATGACCACGATCAATTCCACTAGCTTCAGCGGCGATACGCTTGAGATCATTGCCTTCCGCCTGCATGATCAGGAATTCTGCGTCAAGACCACGACCATTCGCGAAATTCGCGGCTGGGCGCCGTCGACGCCGATCCCGCATGCCCCGGCCGATGTCATCGGCGTCATGAACCTGCGCGGCTCGGTCATCCCGATTATCGATCTTGCCTATAAGCTCGGCATGAAGAGCACCGTCGCCAACGAACGCAGCGCCATTGTCGTCGCCGAAGTTCACAGCATGGTCATCGGCATGCTCGTCGACCGCGTCTCGGATATTCTCACCATCTCCTCCAGCCAGGTCCAGCCGGTGCCCGAAGTGACAGCCTCCTTCGACCGCGCCTATTGCGAAGGCATCATCGCCTCGGAAAATGGCATGATCTGCTTCCTGAACCTTGCCAAGATGTTCAAGGAAAACGAGACGGATGAACTAGCGGCCTGATCGCCATCAAGCAATTCGAAGAGTTGAAAACCGCCCGTCCCGGGCGGTTTTTTTGCGCGTCTGAGGTAAATCGCCGCGTTCATCCGTATCACATCATATTATTAGCAATAGCTTTTATACGCTAAATTAACCACGCTCCCTCAGTATGGTCGTGAAGCATACGGATGATAAGTCTCCGGTATAGAGGAGTGATAACCGGAGACCGGTTGTCCCCTGCACCGGCATACCTCGCCAGCCCCTTCGCTTCTCCAGCCGAACAGCGCAAGCTGTGCATCTCAAAGGGACAAGAATGTTTGGTCTAGCCTCCGATTCGAAATACATTCTTGACGCCATCTCCAAGTCGCAGGCGATCATCGAATTCGATCTCAACGGCAATATTCTCACGGCGAACGAGAATTTCTGCAAAGCGCTTGGTTATCGCCTCAACGAGATCGTCGGCAAGCACCACAGCATGTTCTGCGAGCCGGCCTATGCGGCGACGCCCGAATATCGCGCCTTCTGGGCGCGGCTCGGACGCGGCGAATATGACGCCGGCGCCTATAAGCGCTTCGCCAAAGGCAATAGGGAAATATGGATCCAGGCGTCCTATAATCCCGTTTCCAAAGGCGGAAAGCCGTTCAAGGTGGTGAAATTCGCCGCCGATATCACAGCCGCGAAGAAGCAGGCGGTCGAGGATTCCGGTAAGCTTGAGGCGATCTCGCGCTCGCAGGCGGTAATCGAATTTACCCCAAAGGGCGAGATCCTGACCGCGAACGAGAATTTCTGCCAGGCCATGGGATATTCGCTGGCCGAAATCGCCGGCAAACATCACAGCATGTTCTGCGACCCGGCCCACACCCGCACGGAGGAATACAGCAGCTTCTGGCAGCGTCTTGGCAATGGCGAATTCATTGCCAACGAATTCGTCCGCTTCGGCAAAGGCGGCCGCGAAATCTGGATCCAGGCAGCTTATAACCCGATCGTCGATGCCAACGGCAAAGTCTACAAAGTCGTGAAGTTCGCAACCGACGTCACCCAGCGAATGAGCGCGATCTCCCTGCTCGGCGGCGCGCTGCGCCAGCTTTCCGAAGGTGATCTGACGAACACGGTGGATACGCCCTTCGTCCCCTCGATGGAGCAGTTGCGGCACGACTTCAACACCGCGGTCAAAGGTCTTGCCGATACGATGAAGACCATCGGCGAGAATGCCATTGCGATTGCCGCCGGGTCGAGCGAGATCGGTACATCGGCGGACTCCTTTTCCAAGCGTACGGAACAGCAAGCCGCGTCGATCGAAGAGACCGCTGCCGCGCTGGAGGAGATCACCACCACCGTTAACGATTCCAGCCGCCGCGCCGATGAGGCGGGCCGCCTTGTCGCTGTGACAAAGCAGGGCGCCGAGCAGTCGGGCGTCGTGGTCCGCAACGCCGTCGCCGCCATGGACCAGATCGAGCAGTCCTCGCGCGAAATCACCAATATCATCGGTGTCATCGACGATATTGCCTTCCAGACCAATCTCCTGGCGCTGAATGCCGGCGTCGAAGCCGCCCGCGCCGGCGAAGCCGGCAAGGGTTTTGCAGTGGTGGCCCAGGAAGTCCGCGAGCTCGCCCAGCGCTCCGCCAAGGCCGCCAAGGAGATCAAGGCGCTGATCAATACGTCGAGCGACCTCGTCAAGAACGGCGTCGGCCTCGTCGGCCAGACAGGTAAGGCGCTCGAGGAGATCGTCACCCAGGTCGGCGATATCAACGGCAATGTCGTCGCCATCGTCGAAGCCTCACGGGAACAGGCAACCGGTCTCAAGGAAATCAACCAGGCGGTCAATTCGCTCGACCAGGCAACCCAGCAGAATGCCGCCATGGTCGAGGAGAGCACCGCCGCCAGCCACAGCCTGGCAACGGAAGCCGAAACGCTGCGGGTCCTGCTGGCACGATTCCGACTGCCCGGTCAGACCCGCACCCAGGCCGGGCCTCAAACCGCCGGCAGGCTGGAAGCGAGACAGGCAGGCTCGCCGGCGCTGCATCTCGTTTCGCGTGTCGGCAAGGCGCACGGCGCTGCCGCTGCAACCGCGCGGAGCTGGGAAGAGTTCTGAGCCACACCCCATAGCTCGCGATTATTTCTGCGTAGCGAGGAAGAAGCGCGCCGCATGAGGCCCATGCGGCGCGCTTTGATATCTTTACCCGAACAGCGCGAAGGTCGCCTTCAGCGTTACCCAGACACCCCAGAGCAGCGGAATGCCGACGACGGCCCAGGCAAGCATCGCCTTGGCGTCCAGCCCACCCGTGCCGATGCCGAAGGAGCCGGTCGGCCCGGCATTGACGGCCGCCGACTTCGCCTGCAGCGCAGCGACCTCACCATCGGACATGAACCATTTGTCCGAAAGCGGCCTGATCAGTGAATTGGCAACAAGGCCGAGGGCCAGCATGCCGGCGAGGACGTACATCGTGCCGGTATAGAGGCTCGGACCGGGAGCAACGCCGGCGGCGATCTGCGCTTCGCGGATATAGTTGACGACGACGGGACCGACGATGCCAGCCGTTGCCCAGGCGGTCAGTAGCCGCCCGTGGATGGCGCCGACGAATTGCGTGCCGAAAATATCGGCGAGATAGGCCGGGATGGTCGAAAAACCACCGCCATACATCGACAGAATGACGCCGAAGGCGAGAACGAACAGCGCCTTGTTGCCCATACCGGCGAGGCTAGGCGCCAGCGCATAAAGCGCGATGCCGATGATGAAGAAGCAGTAATAGGTGTTCTTGCGGCCGATCTTGTCGGAGAGCGACGCCCAGAAGAACCGCCCGCCGATATTGAAGAGCGACAGCAGGCCGGCAAAACCCGCGGCGATCGTGGCGATCGAGGCCTTCTGGCCGGCGTCGAGCTGGGCGAAACCGACATCCGGCAGGCCGATCAGCGAGCCGGCGAAGATTTCCTGCAGCATCGGCGATGCCATGCCGAGAACCCCGATGCCGGCCGAAACGTTGAGGCAGAGCACCGCCCAGATCAGCCAGAACTGCTTTGTCTTGTGGGCATCGCGCAGGTGCACATGTCTGGTCGTGATCATCGTGCTCGTGGCCGCGGGCGGCGCCCAGCCTTCCGGCCGCCAGCCGGCCGGCGGAATGCGATAGCCGAAGGCGCCGCCCATCATGAAGACGAAATAGATGACCGCCATGACGATGAAGGTCTGCCAGACCCCGACCGAGGTATCGGTCTTGAAGGCATTCATCAGCAAGTTGGCAAGCGGAGCGCCGATCATCGCGCCGCCGCCGAAGCCCATGATCGCCATGCCGGTCGCCATGCCGCGCCGGTCGGGAAACCATTTGATCAGCGTCGAGACCGGCGAGATGTAGCCGAGCCCGAGACCGATGCCGCCGATGACACCGGCGCCGAGCCACATCAGCCAGAGCTGATGGGTGATGACGCCGACAGCGGCAAGCACAATGCCGCCGCACCAGCAGCAGGCGGAAACGACGCCCGCCTTGCGCGGACCGGCCCGCTCCAGCCAGCCACCCCAGATGGCGGCGGACGACCCAAGCAGGACGAAGAACAGGGTATAGATCCAGCCGAGGTCGGCAACGCGCCAGTCGCAGGTGGTGGTAAACAGCGCCGAGGCGAGTGTCAGATCGGGGCAGGCGGTCGGGGCGGTGATCCCGAGCGACTTCGACAGCGGCAACCAGAAGACGCTGAAACCATAAGCCATGCCAATGCAGAGATGGATGGCGAGCGCGGCCGGCGGCACCAGCCACCTGTTAAAACCGGGTTTCGCGACGATCCTTTCACGATCGAGCAGGCCCGAGCCTGCCACCGCTCCGTCCGTAGGTGTTTCCGCTGCAGTCATGAACAACTCCTCCTTGTTTCAGACCTTGCTGTGATTGGAGCGCTGCCGTCTTTTCAGGAGCGCAAAGGACGCTGTAACACTTTAAATTCCATTTTTTCTATTTTAAATCGATTTAAATTCTATCGCTGGCATAGCCGTAGGGAGCAAGCTGCTGCCCTTTCCGGCATGCGCCAACTTCGGATTACCGGATCTGTTGTGCTTCCGGCTCAGGTTTGCGGATCAAGGGAGCGGCCTGCAGCACGAGGGCATCCAGGCCGTTTTCCTCCTTGTCGAGAATTTCGAACAATTGCCGCCGCATACGCGGCTCCCAGAATTTGTTGATATGATTGGCGACCCCTTCCACGGCCTCGCTTGCCGGCTGGCTCTTGAAGAAGGTGGCAATCTGGTTTGCCATATAGACGAGCTTGGTCTTGGTATCATGCGACATCGGCGATGCTTCCAGGCGAGATGCGGTGCGGGTGGGTGAAAATCTCGAAATCCTCGCCGCGCACCAGGGCGACGAGCGTCATGCCGGCCTCTTCGGCCGTTCGGATGGCAAGAGCCGTCGGCGCTGAAATGGCGATGAGCACGGGTGAACCGAGGATCGCCGCCTTCTGCACCATCTCGACCGAGAGCCGGCTGGTCACGGCGACGGCGCCGTTCCGGCCGTTTTCGCCAGCGTCGATGACGGCGCCGCAGAGCTTGTCGAGCGCATTGTGCCGTCCGACATCTTCGCGCACGGCAAGCAATCCCTTGGCCGGAAGATAGAAGCCGGCGCCGTGCACCGCCCGCGTCTCGCGATGCAGCGGCTGCGCTTCGTTCAGCAGCGAAACGGCGCGTACGATATCGGCATGCGACAGCGTCAGCGGCGATGCCGAGACATCCGGCACCGGCCGCACCGCCTGCTCGATCGATTCGATGCCGCAGAGCCCGCAGCCGACCGGCCCCGCCATGCTGCGGCGTCGTGCCCGCAGCCGATCAGCAACGTCGTCGACAAGGCTCACCTGCACATCGATCCCCTGCTCGCCTTCGACGATCTCGATGGCCGCTATCTCGGTGCGTTCGGTGATAATCCCTTCGGTCAGGCTGAAACCGACGGCGAAATCCTCGAGATCATCGGGCGTCGCCATCATCACCGCATGCGAGCTGCCGCCATAGGAAAAGGCGATCGGCACTTCTTCCGGCACGATGCGCGAGCCGGAATGCATGAGGCCGTTGTGGCGGGCGGTTTCGGGAGCACGGGCGGTAGTCTGGAAGGTCATGATGCAAATCCCTTCTTGCCAAACCACCCCCGCATTTTCACTCCGCTGCCTCGAGCTTGCCGGCGATGCGGCGCGATTGCCGTGCCTGCTCGTCATATTCCATCTGCCAGTTGCTCGGCCCGTTGGAGGGCGAAACCTGCACCGCCGTCACCTTATACTCAGGGCAATTCGTCGCCCAGTCGGAAAAGTCGGTGGTGATGACGTTCGCCTGCGTATTAGGATGATGGAAGGTCGTATAGACGACGCCCGGTGCAACACGATCGGTAATCAGCGATCTCAGCGTGGTGTCGCCGGAGCGGCTGACGAGCTTCACCCAGTCGCCATCGCGAATGCCGCGCTGCTCGGCATCATGCGGATGGATTTCCAGCCTGTCTTCCGCATGCCAGACGACATTCTCGGTCCGCCGCGTCTGCGCCCCGACATTGTACTGGCTGAGGATGCGGCCGGTGGTGAGCAGCAGTGGGAAGCGCGGCCCGGTACGCTCGTCGGTCGCCACATATTCGGTGCGGATGAACTTGCCCTTGCCGCGCACGAAGCCGTTGACATGCATGATCGGTGAGCCGAGCGGGTTCTTCTCGTTGCATGGCCACTGCACCGAGCCAATCTTCTCGAGGTAATCGTAGGACACCAGGGCGAAACTCGGCGTCGTTGCGGCAATTTCGTCCATGATTTCAGACGGATGGGCGTAATTCCAGTCGAGCCCCATGGCCTGAGCAAGCTTCTGGGTCACCTCCCAGTCGCCATAGCCGTTGCGCGGCGTCATCACCTTGCGCACCCGGTTGATGCGGCGCTCGGCATTGGTGAAGGTGCCGTCCTTCTCGAGAAAGGTCGAGCCTGGCAGGAAGACATGAGCGTAATTGGCGGTCTCGTTGAGGAACAGATCCTGCACGACGACGCATTCCATCGCCGCAAGGCCGGCCGCGACATGCTTCGTATCGGGATCGGATTGGAGAATATCCTCGCCCTGGACGTAGAGGCCCTTGAAGGAGCCGTCGACCGCCGCATCCAGCATGTTCGGAATGCGCAGGCCGGGCTCGTTATTGATCTTCACGCCCCAGAGCTTTTCGAAGATATCCCGTGTCGCATCGTCGGAAATGTGCCGGTAGCCCGGCAGTTCGTGCGGGAAGGAACCCATGTCGCAGGAGCCCTGCACGTTGTTCTGGCCGCGCAGCGGATTCACGCCGACGCCGGGACGGCCGATATTGCCGGTCGCCATCGCCAGATTGGCGATGGCGATAACCGTGGTCGAACCCTGGCTGTGTTCGGTGACGCCGAGACCGTAATAGATCGCGCCGTTGCCGCCCTTGGCATAGAGCCTTGCCGCGCCGCGCAGATCCGCTGCCGGCACGCCGGTGAAGATCTCGGTCTGCTCGGGGCTGTGCGCCGGTTCGGCGACGAAGGCGGCCCAGTCCTCGAATTCCGACCAGTCGCAGCGCTCGCGGATGAAGGTCTCGTCATAGAGCCCTTCGGTGACGATCACATGCGCCAGTGCGGTCATGACGGCGACATTGGTGCCGGGCTTCAGCGGCAGATGGTAGGACGCCTCGACATGCGGCGACCGGACGATATCAGTGCGGCGCGGATCGATGACGATGAGCTTGGCCCCCTGGCGCAGCCGCTTCTTCAACCGCGAGGCGAATACCGGATGGCCGTCGGTCGGGTTGGCGCCGATGATGACGACGACATCGGACTGTTCGACGCTGTCGAAATTCTGGGTGCCCGCCGAGGTGCCGAAAGCCTGGCCTAGGCCATAGCCGGTCGGCGAGTGGCAGACGCGGGCGCAGGTATCGACATTGTTGTTGCCGAAACCGGCCCGCACCAGCTTCTGCACCAGATAAGTTTCCTCGTTGGTGCAGCGCGAGGAAGTGATGCCGCCGATCGCGTCGCGACCGTATTGATACTGGATGCGGCGGAACTCCGACGCCACATGCGCGAAGGCCTCGTCCCAGCTTACCTCCCGCCAGGGATCGCCGACCTTTTCGCGGATCATCGGGTTGAGGATCCGGTCCTTGTGGGTGGAATAGCCGTAAGCGAAACGGCCCTTGACGCAGGAATGGCCGCGATTGGCCTGGCCGTCCTTCCACGGCACCATGCGCACCAGTTCCTCGCCGCGCATTTCCGCCTTGAAGGAACAGCCGACGCCACAATAGGCGCAGGTGGTGATGGCCGAATGTTCGGGCTGGCCGATCTCGATCACCGACTTTTCCGTCAGCGTCGCCGTCGGGCAGGCCTGTACGCAGGCCCCGCAGGAGACGCATTCGGAATCGATGAAGGCTTCATGCGCACCCGAGGAAACCTTGGAGCCGAAACCACGCCCCTCGATCGTCAGCGCGAAGGTGCCCTGCACCTCTTCGCAGGCGCGCACGCAGCGCGAACAGACGATGCATTTGGAGGGGTCAAAGGTGAAATAGGGATTGGTTTCGTCCTTCGGCGTCCATTTCAGATTGATCTCGCCATGGTTGCGCGCCCTGACGTGGTTGTCGCCGTCATAGCCATAGCGCACGTCGCGCAGCCCGACGGCGCCCGCCATATCCTGCAATTCGCAATCACCGTTGGCTGCACAGGTCAGACAGTCGAGCGGATGGTCGGAGATATAGAGTTCCATCACGCCACGGCGGATATCCTTCAGCCGTCCTGTCTGCGTGTGCACCACCATATTGGCCGCCACCGGCGTCGTGCAGGAGGCCGGCGTACCGTTGCGGCCCTCGATCTCGACGAGACAGAGCCGGCAGGAACCGAAGGCATCGATCATGTCGGTGGCGCAGAGCTTCGGCACCTCGATGCCGGCCTCCATCGAAGCGCGCATGATCGAGGTGCCCTCCGGCACGCTGATCTGCTGCCCATCGATGGTGAGCGTCACCATCACCTCGGATGTAGAAGCGGGAGTGCCGTAGTCGATTTCATGGATGAGAGACATGGTCGGCCTCCTGTACGGAAATGGAATTGAGCAGGTCACGGCATGGGGCTTGGAAGATCATCACTCAGCTGCCTCCACCATCGGCGCCGGCGAAAAATCCTCCGGGAAATGCGTCATGGCGCTCATGACGGGATAGGGGGTGAAGCCGCCGAGCGCACAGAGCGAGCCGAATTTCATCGTGTTGCAGAGATCGGCGAGCAGCGCCCGGTTTTTCTCCGGCTCGATACCATGGGCGATCTTGTCGGCCGTCTCGACGCCGCGCGTCGAGCCAATGCGGCAGGGCGTGCACTTGCCGCAGCTTTCGACGGCGCAGAATTCCATGGCGAAGCGCGCCTGCTTCAGCATATCGGCGCTGTCGTCGAAGACGACGAGGCCGGCATGGCCGATCAGCCCGTCCTTGGCGGCGAAAGCTTCGTAGTCGAACGGCGTGTCGAACAATGCCCGAGGGAAATAGGCCCCAAGCGGTCCGCCGACCTGCACGGCCTTGATCGGCCGCCCCGTCGCGGTGCCACCGCCGATTCGGTCGACGATGTCTCCGAGCGAAAGACCGAAGGCCGTTTCGTAAAGACCGGCATATCTGACATTGCCGGCGATCTGCAGCGGAATGGTGCCACGCGAGCGGCCCATGCCGAAATCGCGATAGAAGGCGGCGCCCTTCTCCATGATCACCGGCACGGAGGCGAGCGAGATCACATTGTTGATGACGGTCGGACAGTTGAACAGCCCCTGATGCGCCGGCAGCGGCGGCTTGGCGCGCACGACGCCGCGCTTGCCTTCGAGGCTGTTCAAAAGGGCCGTCTCCTCGCCGCAGACATAGGCACCGGCGCCGGTGCGCACCTCGATATCGAAGGCGCGGCCCGAGCCGAGCACCGACGGGCCGAGTATCCCGGCCTGACGCGCGATGCCGACGGCTTCGGTCATCACTGCGATGGCATGAGGATATTCAGAACGGGTGTAGACGTAGCCTTTGGTCGCTCCGGTGGCGAGGCCGGCTATCGCCATGCCCTCGATCAGCACGAAGGGATCACCCTCCATGATCATCCGGTCGGCAAAGGTGCCGCTGTCACCCTCATCGGCATTGCAGACGATATATTTGCGGTCCCCCGGGGCATCGAGAACAGTCTTCCACTTGATCCCAGTGGGAAAGCCGGCGCCGCCGCGTCCGCGCAGGCCGGAATCGGTGACTTCCTTGACGACTTCGGCGGATGTCATCGAAACGGCCCGGCGAAGGCCGGCCAGGCCGCCATGCGATTCGTAGTCGGCCAACGACAGTGGATCGGTGATGCCGCAGCGGGCGAATGTCAGGCGGGTCTGTTCCTTCAGGAACGGGAGGTCTTCAACCTCCCCGAGACAGAGCGGGTGATCGCCGCCGGTCATCATCCCGGCGTCGAACAATGCAGGCACATCCTTTGCTTTCACCGGTCCGTAACCGATGCGTTTGCCGGCGACCTCGACCTCGACAAGCGGTTCCAGCCAGAACATTCCGCGCGAGCCGTTGCGCACGATCTCGGCACCGAGGCCGCGGGCGGCGATCTCCTGGGCAATCGCCTTTGCCACCTTTTCGGCGCCGAGCGCCAGCGCGGCGGCATCTCGCGGAACATAAATCTTGATGCTCATCGGCGTGCCTCCGCAACGAGTTCCGCCGCCAGCTGATCGTCAACCCGGCCATAGACCTCGCCATCGAGCATCGCCGATGGCGCGCAGGCGCAGAGCCCGAGACAGTAGACCGGCTCCAGCGTCACGCTGCCGTCGAGCATCGTTTGATGAAAATCGATGCCAAGCAGTGTCTTGACGCGCTCGGCCAGCGCATCGCCGCCCATCGACTGACAGGCCTCGGCGCGACAGAGCTTCAGCACATGCCGGCCGGCGGGGTGGTCGCGGTAATCATGATAGAAAGTCACGACGCCATGCACCTCGGCACGGGAGAGGTTCAGTTCCTCCGCGATCACGGGCACGGCTTCCTGCGGGATATAACCGAATTCGTCCTGAACCTCGTGTAGAATGGGAAGCAGCGGCCCTTCGAGGAAGCGAAGATCGGCAATGATCGCACGAGTGCGCGCGGCAATATCGCCTTCGGCGATATAAATGGTCATAAGGTAGCCCTCCCGACGGCTTGCTCGTTGCGGAATGGCGGCCCCTCCAGCCGAGCACCATCCGCCGCAAGCATCTCAGGGAAGCCGCCAGGGATCAATAAAGCTATCCTGTGGAACGATAGTTTTTTTCTATCAGAGTTCTTCATCTCGCACGAGCACCCGCGCTTCATGCAGCAAGGCAGAGACCAGCGGCGTGAAGGGCTCGCGATAGGGCGCGACAAGGCCGACGAGATGATGGGCCTCCGGCTCGACGATCGGAATCATCCGGATTTCCACCGGGAAACCAAAAGACTTGGCGACATTGCGCGGCATGATGCTCGCCCAGCGGCCGGTTCGAACATGCGAGAACAGCACGATCATCGAGTTGGATTCGAGCGTCGGATGCACCGTGGCACCGGCTTCCGTCAGGTGCCGATTGATGATTCGGCGGTTCTGCATGTCGGCGGTCAATAGACAAAGCCGAAGATCGCCGACCTCTTTCCATGTCACATTGTCGCGATCGGAGAGCGGGCTGCCCGCAGCCGTGATCAGATGATAGCGCTCGGCATAGAGCGGAACGCTGGTGACACGGCCGAGCGGCTCGTTTTCGAGATAGGTGATGCCCGCATCGATTTCGAGGTTTTCGAGCATGCTCAGCACCTGCAGCGAATTGCGCGAGACGATCGAGAAGGTGACGCCGGGATGCCGTTCCTGAAAAGGCGTCGTAATGCGCGAAAGCATGGCGAGCGCCGTCGGAATGGCGGCAAGGCGAATGTGGCCGGAAAGGCCGCGGCGGGCGGCGCGCATTTCCTCGCGCATGGTGCGGGCGTCGCCGACGATGCGCCGGGCCCATTCCAGCACGCGCTGCCCCTCCGGCGTCAGCCCTTGAAAACGCGAACCGCGCTGCACCAGCATGACCCCGAGCTGATCCTCGAGCTGCCGGATCGCGGCCGAAAGCGTCGGCTGCGAAATCCCGCACTCCTCCGCAGCGCGGCCGAAATGCTTTTCATTGGCTAGGGCGATGAAGAATTCCAGCTTGTCGATCATCCGGGCTCCCGCGACATTTCGCGTCCGGCCTCATCTTCGACACAGCAACCGTGCTCCGCAAGGGAATGAATCAAGTTAAGGCGACGCGCTTTAACAGTTTTCCGCAGCGGGAAAAAGATCGAACAGAGATTCGAGGAAGGCAAGCACGCTGACATTGCCGATACTGTAATAAACCAGCCTGCCTTGGCGGCGCGTATTGACTAGGCCTTCGAGCCTCAAACGCGCAAGCTGCTGCGAAACCATCGCCTGCTGAATGCCGAGAATATTCTCGATTTCACCGACCGTCCGCTCCTCTTTTGCCAGGATGCAGAGGATCAGCAATCGGGTGTGATGCGCCAAAGCCTTCAGCAGATCGCTCGCTTCATGGGCTTTTCCGGCGAGTATGTGCAAGTCCTGGCCGGTCATCCCCGGCTCCGGTTTAGGCAACGGCATTCGATATCTCGGAAGGGAGGCGATTTGGTAGATCAGAACAATAGCATATTCGCACAAACGAATTGGTCAATAGTGATGAAATGCCAAAAAAGGTCCAAGTAAATCAGCAGATAAGCTGTCCGCCGTTGATCTCGATCACCTGGCCGGTAATGTATCCCGAGAGTAAGGGAGCCGCCAGGAACAGATAGGCGGGAGCGCAATCCTCTGCCGTGCCAAGCCGCTGCAGGGGGATGGATTTCCGGGTCTGCTCCAGCTTTTCTCTGGAGGAATAGCGCTCGTGGAAATCCGTCTCGATCGTTCCCGGCGAGACGCAGTTGACGCGGATGCCATCCGGGGCAAGCTCGCGGGCAAGCGCCTTGGAATAGGTCGCAACGAAGGCTTTCGAGGCCGAATAGATCGACGAGCCGGGGCTGCCACCGGTGAGCGCCGAGATCGAAACGGTGTTGACGACGGCAGCACCCTCGGCCGCCTTCAATGCCGGCAGCAATGCGCGCGTCAGCGCCACTACCGAGGTCTGGTTCAGCCGTATGACCGCTTCATATTCGGCATCGGTCAGCGTCGCAGCGGGAAAACGGCCGAGCATGGTGCCGGCATTGTTGACGAGCACATGCACCCTGTCGAAGAAAGCCAGAACATCGTCGGCAAATTGCACCGCACCGCCGGCGGCAGAGAAATCGGCATGCAGCAGCAGCGCCCGTCTTTCCGATTCAGCCGTCAGCAGGAAATCCGGCAGGTCCCGCCCCGGCTTGCGCCCGGTATGGACGATCACTTTCGCGCCGCAATCCAGAAACTGCCGAGCGACTTCGAGGCCGATGCCGCGGCCGGCGCCGGTGACGACGACATTACGATTTTCAAACAGTCTGGGATGAAACACGAAGCCGTCCTCCTCGGATGCGTCACCTGCCCTTAACATATGAGCACACCGACCGAAAGAAAGGCAGGCATCGATCTTTCCGGGGAGATCCAGGACTAAACAACGAGCTCGTTTTCGGTCTCCAGAAGCCGCGCACCCGGCCCTTCCCTGCCGAGCCGGTCACAGGGATTGCGCAACGGACAGCTTTCGATCGACAGGCAGCCGCAGCCGATGCAGCCGGTCAGGCGGTCGCGCAGCAGACTGAGCCGATTGATTCGTGCGTCGAGATCGTCCTTCCATCGCGCCGACAGCGTCTGCCAATCGGCGACGGTCGGCGTGCGCCCCTGCGGCAGGGACTGGAACGCCGCCTGGATTTCCGAAAGCGGAATGCCGACACGCTGTGCCACCTTGATGATGCCGAGGCGGCGAAGCACATCGCGCCCGTAGCGGCGCTGATTGCCGCGGGAGCGGATGCTCGAGATCAAACCCTTGGTCTCGTAAAAATGCAGCGCCGAGACGGCAAGGCCGCTGCGTTCCGCCACTTCGCCGACAGTCAGGAGCTTTCCGAGCGGCGCTGCCGAAATACCATCCATCGCCTCTTGACCTCAATATTGGTTGAGGTCTTATACCCTTTGCTTCTGCGATCGTAAAGCCCGATCGGGCGCTCCCGCTCTTACTCCGATAAGGGCGCTGGCACCCCTTACGCCGATATTGCCGCCAGAGGCAGCAAGCTGCGGTCCCGTTCCCGGCAGGTACGGGCCCACCGAGGAACACCCGAGCGGGATCCCGCTCGGGTGTTTCCCTCACAACAGAGCTTTTCCGACCGTGCGGACGGGTTCCCAAATTTGCGGTTGCGGGAAGAAAACACGGGTGATAGTTTCCGACGAAATAACAGGGGAGCTCCGTATTGCCGGGGCTGAGATATGAGGCGCTAGCCTCTGGACCCTTTAAAGCTGATCTGGGTAATGCCAGCGGAGCGAGGTTCAGATGTTCTCAGGCGCAGAAGTGTCACTTTATCCGATGTCCGGCAATGTCGTCGGCATCATTCGCGATGCCGTCAAGACGCTCGATCCCTATCGCGGCCGGCTAGGCATCGAGACCGAAATCAAACGCTGATGACATCGCCGCAACCATCGGATTCGCACCTTTCCGCGCTCCGCGCCGCTCTCTATCGGGGGTTCCCCGCCTTGCTCGCGGGCTGCGCCTTTTTGGCGGCATGGGAACTCTATGTCGATCTTTCCGGCATCAAGCCTTCCATTCTGCCGGCGCCTTCGCGCATCGTTATCCAGGGCTGGCTGGCCCGTGAGGCGCTGATATCAAACACCTGGCCGACGCTTGGTGCGACGCTCGGCGGTTTCGCGCTGTCGCTTGCCTTCGCCTTCACCTCTTCGATCCTCATGGATTTCATGCCATTCATGCGCCGGGCATTGTTGCCGATCTTCATCGCCAGCCAGACCCTGCCGCTGGTGGCGATTGCGCCGCTCGTCGTCTTATGGTTCGGTTTCGGCCTTTTGCCGAAGATCCTGCTGGTGGCGCTCGTCACCTTCTTTCCGCTGCTCGTCGCCCTGCTGCAAGGCTATGAATCGACCGACCGCGACATCGCCGAATTGCTGCATTCGATGAAGGCGAGCCGCTGGCGCGTTTTCCGCCTGGCACGGCTTCCCTCGGCGCTGCCCTATTTCTTCGCCGGCCTGAGGATCTCGATCACCTATGCCGTCGTCGGCGCGATCTTTGCCGAATATGCCGGCGCCGCAAGCGGCCTCGGCATCTATATCCTCAACGCCAAGAACAATTTCCGTCCCGATTTCGTGCTCGCCGCCGTCGTCGTCAGCGCCGTGCTGACCCTTTGCCTGTTCGGCCTAACACTCTTGATAGAGCGCCTCCTTATGCCCTGGCAGCCATCCGGGGAGCGGCGCCGATGAGCGACAAAATGGTCGAACTGCGCAATATCGCGAAATCTTTCGACGGCATGCAGGTACTGGGCGATATTTCGCTCGGCGTCGGGAACGGCGAGTTCGTTTCGATTGTCGGCCCGTCCGGCTCCGGAAAATCGACGGTGCTGCGATTGCTGACGCAGTCGCTTCGACCCGATTCTGGCTCGGTGCTTTTCAATGGCGCGCCGCTTGAGGAAGCGCCGCATTCCTTCGCCTTCATGCCGCAGCGTGATGCGCTGATGCCCTGGCGCCGGATCATCGACAATGCGGCCCTCGGCCTCGAGGTAAAAGGCAAGAGCCGCCGCGCGGCCCGCGCCGCTGTGGCGCCTTTGTTCCAGCGCTTCGGCCTTGCCGGCTTCGAACACCATTATCCGTCCGAACTATCGGGCGGCATGCGCCAGCGCGCCGCTCTGCTGCGCACCGTCGTCCAGACCCAGGACATGCTGCTGCTCGACGAGCCTTTCGGCGCGCTCGACGCGCTGACGCGCACACAGATCCAGGAATGGCTGCAGGGCATGTGGACCGAACACCGCTGGACGGCGCTGCTGATCACCCATGATGTCCGCGAAGCGGTGTTCCTCTCCGACCGCATCTATGTGCTTTCGGCCCGCCCGGCGCGCATCATTCGCGAATTCCGCGTTCCCCTGCCCCGCCCCAGAAGCCTTGCCGATCTCGGCTCGCCGGCGGCACAGGCGATCGAAACCGAAATTCTGCAGACCCTGCTTCATCCGCTGGAACAGGATGATCTTAGGCCGGTCGGCCTAAAATCTGAATCCTGTTCTGATTTGAAGAGTTAGAGCATGGTGCCGAAAACGGCGCACACTTTCGGCACCATGCTCTAGAGACCTGAGGAGGTCATCATGCTGCTTCTCACCCGTCGCCAGACGATTTTCGCCGCCATCGCGGCAGGCCTTGTCGGCCGCCCGGCCTTCGCCCAGTCGGCGCCCGCAAAGGCTCGCATCGCACTCGACTGGACGCCCAACACCAACCATATCGGCATCTATGTCGCCAAGGCGAAGGGCTTCTATGCCGCCGCGGGCCTCGATGTCGACATTCTACCCTATGCCGATACGAGTGCCGGAACGCTGGTATCGAACGGCGTCGCCGACTTCGGGATCAGCAGCGAGATCGAGGCCATCACGCAGCGCGCCGCCGGCGGTGACGTGAAGATGGTCTACGGCGTCGTCCAGACTGAAACAGCACGCCTGATCTTCAAGGGCGGACGCGACGACATCAAGAGCCCTAGGGATCTCGACGGCAAGACCTATGGCGGATTCGGCGGCACCTGGGAGAGCGCGCTGATCTCCGCGATGATCCGCAACGATGGCGGCAAAGGCGAGGTCAAGACCGTCACGCTCGGCACCTCCGCCTATGAAGCGCTGGACAATGGCTCGATCGATTTCACCCTGGAGATCTATACCTGGGAAGGCGTCGCCGCCGAACTGGAAAACCGGAAGATCGCCCGCTTCCACTATTCCGACTATGGCATTCCCGACGAGCAAACCACGGTCATCGTCTCCAGCGACACCTATCTTTCGGCCAATCGGGAAAATGCCCGCGCCTTCATTCAGGCGACGCGAAAGGGTTATGCCTATTCCGTTGATCATCCCGACGAAGCCTGCGCGCTGCTGATAGCGGAGAGCAACGGCGCGCTGATGAACGCCGAATTGGTGAAAGCTTCGCAAAAGGCATTGATCGAAGGACACTTCCTGAAATCCGAGGCCGGTGTGATCGGCACCCTCGATCCGGCCAAGGCCGATGCTATCGGCGGCTTCCTGGTCGAGAACGGCATTCTGGTCGATGCGAACGGCGCCGCACTCAAGGAGAAGCCGGACTTTTCCACCTATTATACCAACGACCTGCTGGCCTGAGTCCAGCCCTGGCCTTGCCCGCCGCGGCGTTCCGCGGCAAAGTCTTGAGCTATAAGGCGAGGGACACATGCGACAACAGGAGAGATTGGCCGGAGCGGACTTTCTGCGCGCGACGGCTTGTCTGCTGGTGCTTGCCCACCATCTCGCGCTCCGGCTGGATATGCGCAGAATTCCCGACGAACTGGGAACGACTGCGCAGATCCTCCGCTTCGGCAATTTCGGCGTTGCCATCTTCTTCGTGCTCAGCGGCTTTCTTCTTGCTCATCCCTTCTGGCGCGCGCTCGACGGCGGCGGCGAGATGCCGAGCCTCCGCCATTACACGATCCGCAGGGCGGCGCGTATCGCGCCGGGCTTCTGGGTGGCAGCAACCGTCAGCTTCGTCCTCAGCCTGACACTGCTTGCCCTGCCGCTGACGCCGGAACTCACGCTTCGCTACGTCTCCGGGCTGCTGTTCATGAGCCAGTGGCATTGGCGCACGTTTTTTCCGGTCGAAGCCGACGGCCCGCTCTGGTCCATTCCCTTCGAGGTCACCAGCTATGTGCTCCTGCCGGTCTGCTTTCTCCTGCTGTTTCGTTTGCCTCTCCTCAGGCAGCGTCCGCTGCTTGCCCGCTTCGCCTGGCTTTGCGTCGTCGCAGGCGTCGTCCTCGCCCATCTGCTGATCCTCACCATCTTTCCGCTCGACGACATCGGACGCGGCTGGCAGTACGGCCTGCAGGGTGGGGCGAAAGAGTGGATGCCGAGATATAATCCGATCGGCTTCTTCGCCGTCTTCGCCCTCGGCGCGCTGGCCGCCGGCATCGAGATCATGCTGAGAAGGCGGTCCTCCTTCTGGTTCGATGCCGCAGCGCTGCTCACCCTCGCCGTTGCCGGCTACCGCCTCGTCATATCGCCGGGCGGCACCCCTGAAGCTTACGGCTGGCTCGATATCCCCTATGGCTTCCCGGTCTTTCCGCTGGCAATCGCAACGGCGCTCGTTTCGCTCTGCCATTCGCAACGTCTGGGCAGGCTACTCGACAATGCGCCCGTCCGCTACATCGCAAAGATCTCCTTCGGCATCTATGTCTGGCAGGAGATCATCCTGATATCGATCCAAAGGCTCGACCCTGGTTCGTTCGGCGTCTCCTCGGAAAATGTCGTCACGGGCTGGCTGCAGTCCTGCGGACTGGCGGCAGCGCTCGTCCTTCTCGTCGCCAGCCTCAGCTACCACCTGCTGGAGAAACCGGCGATCGACCTCGGCAACCGACTGACATCATGCCCATCCGATCGGGCTACTCCTTTCAAAGTATAAGCTTTCATTCAACGCAACTACAGGCGTTAAGGTTAACGCGAAATACTCCCATTTTTGGCTTCTTTAGGGTTACGAAATTCTTTTTTATACCGATGACAAACGTTACGTGACGATGTATCTGTCTCCCGGTAGTTCAGTATCGCATCTAAACTTGTGGACCTTGCGTAATGAATGCTTTTACTTCGAAGACGAATTCACGCTTCGATCCGTCTCAGCGTCAGGACAAAACCAAGACCCTGGTTATCGCGAACTCCAACATTCGCCAGCCGGATAGCTTTTCGCCTGTCGAAAGAAAGATGGCTGTACGGCTGGGCGTGAAGCGGCTGTTCGACATTGTCGCCTCAGGCAGCGCCCTCATCGTGCTCGCGCCGTTTTTTCTGGCGATTGCTCTCTTCATCAAACTCGACGATGGCGGCCCGATATTCTTCCGGCAGATCCGCTGGGGACTGAACGGACGGAAGATCACGGTCTTCAAATTCCGCTCGATGCGCACCGACGATTGTGATCCGAGCGGCATTCAGCAGACCGTCAAGGGCGATAGCCGGATGACCGGCATTGGCGCGGTCCTCAGACGGACGAATATCGACGAGCTGCCGCAGCTTTTCAATGTCCTCATGGGCGATATGTCGCTGGTCGGTCCGCGATGCCATGCGATCAACATGCGCGCAGCCGGCAGGCTCTACGAAGAGCTGGTGCCGCACTACCACCAGCGCCACATCATGCGCCCCGGCATCACCGGCCTAGCGCAGACACGCGGCTGGCGGGGCCCGACGGCGCGACCGTTGCAAGCTCGCGCCCGCATTGCCTGCGATATCTATTATGTCAAGAATTTCAGTCTGTTGCTCGACCTGAAGATTCTGCTGAAGACGCTCGTCATCGAGCTGCGTGGCGGCACCGGCTTCTGAGACGATCCGGCGTGGCGGCGAAGGCCGCTTGTTCATTTGAACCCGCCGTCAGACATTGTCCGCCGGATCCCTGGAGACGAGCAGACACAAAAAAGGCGGCTGTTGAGCCGCCTTTTCACTATCGAAAAATCGATTGCGATCAATCCTGCTGGACGACGCCATTCAGATGCGTCAGTTCCATGATGAAGTGCTCGAGTTTCGACTTGCGTTCGTGCAGCTCGGTATCTTCGAGCTCCTTGCGAGCGGCCTCGATGCGGCGGGTCAGTTCGTCTTTGTGGAGTTCCTCGACCGGAACCGCTGATTCGGCGAGCAATGTGCAGCCGGTCGGCAGGATATCGGCAAAACCGCCGAACACGACATAGTCCTGCTTCTTGCCGGAGGCCGAACGCACGCTTACGACACCCGGCTTGATCGTCGTCATCGTCGGCGCATGGTGCGCCATGACGGTCATTTCGCCTTCAGTCGCAGGAATGACGACTTCGGTCACCATCTCCGACAGCAGCAGACGCTCCGGCGAAACGAGCTCAAAGTTGAAATTGTCAGCCATCAGTGACTTACCTTCTCGGCTATGGCTTTCGCATCTTGCAATTGGGTCCCGCAGAACGGGCAGTGCATTATCGCCTGATCGAGATAGCCGAGGCCTTCCTCGCTCTGAACCAGACCGACCACCATCATCAGCACGCCGTTATCGGCGCGATAGATGGTCGGCGCGGCTGGTTCCGGAAGATCCGCCACGACCCCCTTCAGAGGATCGCAGCAGAATATCTCGTCCAGCGCGTCGCTCATCAAGCAGCTGCGAGCTTCTTGGCCTTTTCGACCGCTTCTTCCATTGAGCCGACCATGTAGAAGGCAGCCTCCGGCAGGTGATCGTATTCGCCGTTGACGAGGCCCTTGAAGCCCTTGATCGTGTCTTCCAGAGCAACCAGCTTGCCCGGCGAGCCGGTGAAGACTTCGGCGACGAAGAACGGCTGCGACAGGAAACGCTCGATCTTGCGGGCGCGGCCAACGGCAATCTTATCCTCTTCGGACAGTTCGTCCATGCCCAGAATGGCGATGATATCCTGCAGGGCCTTGTAGCGCTGCAGCGTCGACTGGACCTTACGGGCGACCTCGTAATGCTCTTCGCCGACGACCATCGGGTCGAGCATGCGCGAGGTGGAGTCGAGCGGATCGACGGCGGGGTAGATGCCCTTTTCGGCGATCGAGCGCGACAGAACCGTCGTCGCGTCAAGATGCGCGAACGAGGTTGCCGGCGCCGGGTCGGTCAAGTCGTCGGCCGGAACGTAAATGGCCTGGACCGAGGTGATCGAGCCGGTCGTCGTCGTGGTGATGCGTTCCTGCATCTGGCCCATGTCGGTTGCGAGCGTGGGCTGATAACCGACGGCCGACGGGATGCGGCCGAGCAGAGCCGACACTTCGGAACCTGCCTGGGTGAAGCGGAAGATGTTGTCGACGAAGAACAGAACGTCCTGACCCTGGTCGCGGAAATGTTCGGCAACCGTCAGGCCGGTCAGAGCGACGCGGGCGCGGGCGCCCGGCGGTTCGTTCATTTGGCCGTAAACCAGCGCGGCCTTAGAGCCTTCGCCGCCGCCATGCTTGTTGACGTTGGATTCGATCATTTCATGGTAGAGGTCGTTGCCTTCACGGGTACGTTCACCGACGCCCGCGAAAACCGAGTAACCACCATGCGCCTTGGCGACGTTGTTGATCAGTTCCATGATCAGGACGGTCTTGCCGACGCCGGCGCCGCCGAACAGACCGATCTTGCCGCCGCGCGCATAGGGCGCCAGAAGGTCGACGACCTTGATGCCGGTGACGAGGATCTGCGCTTCCGTCGACTGCTCGACATAGGACGGCGCATCCTGGTGGATGGCGCGCTTGTGCGCAGTGACGAGCGGGCCAGCTTCGTCGACCGGCTCGCCGATGACGTTCATGATACGGCCGAGCGTCTCGTTGCCGACCGGAACCATGATAGGAGCGCCGGTATCGCTGACTTCCTGGCCGCGCACGAGACCTTCGCTCGAGTCCATCGCAATCGTACGGACTTCATTCTCGCCAAGGTGCTGTGCAACTTCGAGAACCAGACGGACGCCATTGTTGGTGGTTTCCAGCGCGTTCAGGATCTTCGGCAGTTCGCCTTCGAAAGCAACGTCAACGACGGCGCCGATAACCTGTGTGACCCTGCCGACAGAGCCGATCTTGGGGGTAGCTGCCTCAGCCATTTTCTGACCCTCTTTTCCTAGCCTCAGAGCGCTTCCGCGCCCGAAATGATTTCAATGAGTTCCTTGGTGATCTGCGCCTGACGCTGGCGGTTGTAGCTCAGCGTCAGTTTGTTGATCATCTCACCGGCATTACGCGTCGCATTGTCCATGGCGCTCATCTTCGCGCCCATTTCGCCGGCGACGTTCTCAAGGAGCGCGCGGAAGATCTGGACGGAGATGTTGCGCGGGATCAGGTCTTCGAGGATCGAAGCCGGATCCGGCTCATATTCGTAGACCGCGCCGGCATGCGCCGCATCTTCGGCCTGCACTGCGCCCGTCGAAGCCGGGATGAGCTGCTGCGCCGTCGGAATCTGGCTGATCACCGACTTGAACTCGGAATAGAACAGCGTGCAGACGTCAAATTCGCCAGCCTCGTACATCTCGATGATGCGCTTGCCGATCTGGTCCGCATTCTCGAAGCCGATCTTCTTGACGTCGCGCAATTCCTTGCGCTCGATGATCAGCGAAGCATATTCGCGGCGAAGGATGTCGTAACCTTTCTTGCCGACGGTGAAGATCTTCACTGTCTTGCCCTCGGCAACCAGCTTGCGCACATGCTCGCGGGCGAATCGGGCGATCTGCGAGTTGAAGCCGCCGCAAAGACCGCGTTCGGCCGTGCAGACCACCAGCAGATGAACCTGGTCCTTGCCGGTCCCGGTCATCAGTGTCGGCGCGCCGTCCGCATCGGTAACGGCCTTGGCGATGTTCGCCAGCACCGCACCCATGCGCTGCGAATAAGGCCGGGCGGCCTCGGCCGCCTCCTGCGCACGCCGAAGCTTCGCCGCGGCGACCATTTTCATCGCCTTGGTGATCTTCTGCGTCGCCTTGACGGAGGCGATCCGGTTTTTCAGATCCTTAAGTGAAG
>Ga0209673_1000996_pt1 | contig 34586 bp, 37 predicted proteins | sample AraplaCol_mMS_r2_2_FD_184274 | JGI IMG/M metagenome (GOLD analysis project Ga0209673, IMG submission 184274) | Arabidopsis root microbial communities from North Carolina, USA - plate scrape MF_Col_mMS_r2 (SPAdes) (version 3) | ecosystem: Host-associated > Plants > Roots > Endosphere | place... | reverse complement strand
TACCATCTGAAGTTTGGCCTGGTCGACTTTCCCCCCGAATTTCCTCCCACCTCTTTTTTTTTTTTCTCTCTTCGAACCTCAACCGAAAAAAAGAGTGAAAAAATTTCTTTTGGGTTCATTTAATCTTCCCATCTTCATCTCCCCTTCCTCCCCTCCCCCTCGGTGCAATTGTAACTTGGAGGCCTTAAAATTACCCAAATTACTCGTTTTTCTCGATTCACCTCATATCCTTGACGCGCGAAGCAGATCTGACTAGGTGTTGTGCTGCGAGACCCACTTGCACGCCCGCTTCTCTGGTGGATACAGAACCTATCGACGGTGAACAACGTGCGGAACACCACCACAAGTTCCACACACGACTCTGGTGGGTGACCGTGGGGAATCTCCTCCGATCAAGCATTTCTCTTTCTTCCTCACATCTTCATCTCTGACTTCTTTATTTCTTGGTGGAGTTAGATTGCAAGTTCAACTGCCATCTCTCTCTCTCGTGCTTGTTCGCCTCTCTTTGCCTCAATTGCCCCCGTGACCTCGCGCTCGCCGCCTCGGGAAAAATTTCGAGTGGGCAAAAAAAAGGAAGGGAAAGGAAAAAAAACAAGGAGCTCCCCGTAAACCCGTGATCAAGACAAAGGGAAAAAGGAAAACGTTCGATGATTCCGTGATCTCGATTCACTTCTATTTCCACAAAAACGACAGTTTCCACACGTGTTTCCCCTTCCTGATCTCATCATGGATCCCCGATCGCACCCTTCGCGGCCTCCCTCCACCAGCCTGCCTCAAGGCTCCACGCCACTCTCTTCAACTCCCATCTCGAGTATGCCTATGCCGCAGTACTCGATGCAGCCTCAGTATCCGGTGTCGCAGCCTCATACGCTGCCTCCTCTCCAGCCGCATCACACTCAGTCGCCCGCGCCGCATCCGTACATGGGCCAGCCGTACCGGCCGGACCTGTCGCGGTTTCCCGCGTCGACTCACGACGTGTATGGAGCGTCAACCGCTCCGATCATGCCGCACACGACTGTCGGTAGCCACTCGCCATCATACCTGAGCCATCCTAACCACTCACAGGGTCACCCTTCTCAGTCCTATCCTCCTCCCCCAACAAGCGTGTTGCCTCCCGCGTCGACCGCGCAGAGCTACCCACAGCCCATCGCTCCCGCTCCCCCACGCGACCGCCGCGATTTCAATGGCATGCCCTCCGGTGCCTTCAGCTACTCTGATGGCAAGTCCTGGGGTATGAGTCCCGATGTCAACGGCGCCAACGGCTCCCCTTATGGAAAGGAACAGCCACGCACACAGGTTGTGGGCTCCCAGGGTCGCCGCGGTATCCTGCCGAGCGTTCCGGGCCGCGCAACCCCGGTCCCCAACGGTGTTAATGGCGCTGCGAAGAGCACCACGATTCCAGCCAAGGATGCGGATGGCAAATTCCCTTGCCCGCACTGTAATAAGACCTACCTTCACGCCAAGCACCTGAAGCGCCATCTGTTGAGACGTGAGTTTTTGAAACCATCAAAATGCTTGGAGATTGAAAGACATTGGGAACACACCCATGGTGTTCTACTTTTTTATTCAATACTTTCCCTTCTCTGGTTTTTATCTCCACTGAATTGAAAGAACTGGTTGGCTAATGACGCGTCAAATCTGACGGCTTTTGCAACAGACACCGGTGATCGTCCCTACATGTGTGTTCTTTGCAAGGATACCTTCTCGCGCAGTGATATCTTGAAGCGCCACTTCCAAAAATGCTCGATCCGACGAGGCAACCCAACGGGCGCGACTCACTTGTCGCACCCCCAAGCCCATCTGAAGCGATCGCAGCAGCAGGCAGCTCAGGCTGCGGCGGCTAATCCCGCCAAGCCTCTTCAGGATGAGGTTAGTAACACCGTCCCGGTTTCCAATGGTGTGATGGGTGCACAATTCGGCGATGGGGCCGTAAATGGGAACGGCATGGCCCACGGCCATCAGCAGCATCTGGGATTCACGATGTCGCCTGTCAACGGCATGAACCGTCCTCACGACGACGCGTTCGCCGGTCAGGCCTCGCGAGCCTCCTGGATGGCTGCGCCCAAGCAGAATCCGTACCTCATTCAGCATGGTGCCGACCCTAATGGCCAGCAACTGAGTGTTGATCGTCCTCTTGAACAGGTAAAGCCCCTGGTCGTTCCTGACCACAAACATCCGGTTATGCCCGGTCCCCATTCTGGCCAACCAGGCGTTGACTGGACTTCGATGTTTCAGCACGGTGCCCCGGCCGCCGACGGTTATATGAACCACGTTTTCCCCCACTCCATGGCCGCCGGTCAGGAGCCGATCCACGCCCCCGTCGACGCCGACCGCAAGTTCTACCCCGCTACCACCGCGGGCGGCCCCGAGAGCGGTATGAACGGATTGTATCTGGCCTCGACTACTCTGGGCGGTGATGGTAAGCGCTACTGAGAATTGGGTTCATTGATATCAACCGGGGAGCATCATGCTGATGTGAATTTCCCTTAGGTACCGTTCAGCCTGCTCGGCAGTAAGTGGCTAGGAATGAAGACGATCAGGGTCAAGGATGGATGGAGAAGAGAGAACGAGAAGTCTTTTCAGATCAATCAGTTAGTGAGGGGTTGTTATTATCCAAAGATAACCCTGAACTTTTTGAACTGGTTTGAAAGCTTTTGAAAAGTCATTTTCGGTTTTTACATCGGTGAAGTGTTTTCTAGGCGGTCCTCGGGGTTCTTCAAGTCTTTACTGGCTTTTCGAACCTTTGTTTTTTTCCTTCAGAATTTGCGACCTCCGCTCGTCTCTCTGATCCATTCGGTCTTCTCTCGACGCAGTCCGCAGTGGTGTTATCTTTGTACCCGGTCTCGATCATTCCATATCGTGATTCTTCGAATTTTTCTGTAACTGTCGCGTCCTTGATGGCTTTCGCATCTCACAATTTGTTTTCATTTTTATCCTTGCCCCATCTATCTCTCTCTTCTCATTCTTCCCCGTTCAAATCCCATCCGGTGTGGGGCCGCATTCTTATCGGCACGGGCGAGTTTTACATGATGATTGAATTGCGAGTCCGGTCTCTGTTTCGTCTATTCTTCCTTGGTCTTTTTGATTCTTTCATATTTACTGTTTCTCTTGATTTGATTTCGCTCCGCTCGATTCGACTCGATGAGTGAGTGACGGTATGGCGGGTGGCTTTGTTCGGCGTCCACACTATAGACATGGGCATGTGTTCTTTTGCGCGAATGTTCGACAATCAGAAAGACAAAGAGTCTCGCGGGGATGACTGCTGCCAATCCACTCATGGTTGACTTTCAGTGGTTGGTCCGTGATCTGCTTTGCTTTCTTCTTTTTTTCCTTTCCCCGGTGCATCTGCACGGCCTCGTTTCTGTAAGTACAGTCGGCACGAAACGGACATATTTGTACCCTGGGCTTGTTGAGGTGTGATTTAGGGTGTTGTCTCTTACTTTTGTTTCATTTTTATCGTTGCGTTTCATTATTAGGAGGGTATCTGTTCAACTCGAAAAGCATCTAGAAAATAGACCGGATGTTATCATTCTATTGTGCATAGTAAGTAGTCTTGATCGTCATTGTGAGAAGCTTTAGTAGATGTTAGTCAACTATAGCTACTGGATGGTATAATCCTAGCAAAGACGATTCATACTCTATAACCGGTGTATAGGTAGTAGAATCGTGGAACGTGATAAGAGGCTAGTATAGCATGAATGGAGTAGTGAGGTTGTTCTACATCCATACTAGTAGATCCTCCTGGTGATAATTTATGAAATTGTATTGTCCCCATATTTAGATAATCATACATCTTCACCATGATCAACATACAATCCGGACTGTATGTAGCAAAGAGTCTATTCATAGTTTGCCGCCCATTTTCTCCCGACGTCATGCCCATAAATACCCGAAATATGATTGGCCCGTCGGGCTGAATAGGAAGAGGATCCTCTTCCCCCCGCTGTTCGCTCCGCTTTTTTGCGAGCGCATCCGGTTGAGAGACCCCCTCCACCATCAACTCCATCTTATCTTTCCCCTCTTCCCCACGACTAAATTACAGTACACCATCTTGATATCTCATACCTTCTCTATAACCCAACCTAGACCTCTCCCGGTCCACTTTCTCCTTGGGAAGAGAAAGTATCCTCATAATGTCCACAAACCGACCTTTCCTCGCCAACTTCCTGGCCGCTTTCCGCGCCCAGTCTACCTATAAGGCTGCCTCACAATCATCAAACGGTACTTCGACCCTTTCCTCCGCGCAGATCTCGCAGAGTGCTCGCGCAATAGCTACTAAAGCCGCCAACTCTGCCTCGAGCTCTTCCTCGACTGCGCCACCAACCGCCCACGCACATCATTCTTCATCATCTTCATCATCATCTGCAGCGACAAGCTCGGCCGGCCCAGCACCGGCATCAAACTCGACCCAATCTCATAATACCCATCACTATCACCATACAGCATCAGAATCTCCACTTGCCGCATCTCCACCACCAACCCCGTCATCATCAACTCCAATCCCAATAAATCACGGCCCAGATCGCCAACGTCGCGGCAGTGACTCCTCCAGTGGATCGGGAGGATTCCGTGATGCCCTTGGCCCTGAAAAGTGGTATATCGGTGGTCGGACACCAGCCGGTGAAGAACGCTTTTACCGGTTAGGTATGGTGACTAAGGGCGGTGGACGACTTGGAGGTGGTGGAAGAGTAGGAAGTATCGACCAGTTAAGTCTGTAAGAAGTTCAGGGTTGTTTTATTATTAGGATATATTCCTACGAAGCGGATGATGAAGAACTTTTCAAAAAATGATATATGATACTTGATTCCGTTGTGCTGAAGACAAAATCGGCGCGAGATTCGGATGTGTGATCTCCCCACATGATGTTACGCTACACTTACCCCCCTCCCTCACGAGTTCATGTCCAAGTCTGCTTTTCGTTACTACTGGTGGTTGATTCATTATATGATCATTTGTGGCGCTGTGTTTGTTTATCTGGGGCGTTTTGAGAATGGTGTTCATGTATGTATTTGTTTTTGATGCCTTCTGGGCTGGTGGTTTGGCTTTTCTTGATGCCTGTACAAGAAAAGAAAAAGACATATACAGTTGCAAATTGTATGTTGCGGGGTTTAACCTTCCTTTCAGTCATGTATTCTCTTTGATGGTAGCAATGACTGGTGTTTGACTAGTAATTCAAGTTCTGCCTCGGCAGCATCCATATTTGTCGCTTTTCCCATGTACTACTGGGCCATTCATAGCCAATTTCAGTTGGTCAGTTCTACTTTGACCCACAGACTTATTGAGCTTGTTCAGTTGTACAGATGAGGGCAGATCTGTATTGATTATGATGTGATATTGATAAGTCAGACTGGGATGTTGTTCTAGAGAAGACGTTATACGCTCTTCATCAATTTGAATTAAAACTTCATTCGAACCGCTTCAAAGGATATACCAGACATTCGAAACAAAACTCCCCTTAGCCAGCCTTATATACCCACAAATAGCAGTGAATATAATCACAGTACCTGTTGTGTTGTACAGTGCAACACACCCCCAGTCCTGGGCAACGCGTTCACGGCAACTTGCCGAACTTCCCTCTCAGGAACCAACTTCTGCAATGTCTCCAATGCCCTCCGATCCATTTCAACATCTCCGAACGCAGGAATAACCAATCCACCATTAGTGAAATAAAAATTCACATATGACGCCGCTACATCCGTCTCCTCACCAGGAACATCACCTTGCAACAACTCAGGATCCGGCTCCTCAATATCAATCACCTCCAACTTGCGACCCTGCGCATCAATCGTAACGTCCAAGATATCACGCATCTCCCGATAAACATCCCAAAAGACCTTCTTACATTTCCGATGCGGTTTCCCCACAACAACAACACCGGGTCGAATAAATCTCGCCTCAGCGTCAATATGATAATCCGTAATATCAAGTCCTTCCCTGCCTGGAATCCAAATAAATTTCTTCACACCAAGTAACCTCCTCAACTCATCTTCAATTGCCTCCTTTGAAATCCCCTCATTCCTAGAATCCACCGTCACACTACTTTCCATAGCCATAAAAGTTCCTTCCCCATCCATCTCAATCCCACCCCCTTCCAACCTCACCTTCGAAACAACCCTCGGAACCCCAGCCCCCTCAAGTTCCAGCACGCGCTGCGCAAACGCAGTGTTCTCTGCACGTCGTCCTGCATCAAGAATCGGCCAATCCGACCCATCGCGCATAGCACCTTTCTTGTCGGGACTATCATTGAAAATCAATTCACCGAGACTATTCCCCCATTCACAGAAACGGAAATCAATTGCGTGGCGTTCGGTGGGGTTCTTCGTGCTACGCACGTACATGGGTCCTGTATCGCGGACCCAGATGTGATTTGTTGGTGCGGGGATGAGGGTTATACGGGATTGTTCGGAGGGTGGTGCCTGGACCATGCGATTGTTGACGAGGTTTTGGGCGTGTGCTTGGTCTTCTGGTCGGACGTGTAGGCGGACTGGTTCGAAGTGAGCGATTGTTGCTGCTAACTCGACTATTTCGGCGCATGTTTTGTCGTAGAGGGCTGGGAAGGTTGAGCTGTGGGAGGGGAAGCTTAGGATTGTTGCGAGGTGGGGGGTTGTTTCGGGGAGGTAGATGTATTCTGATTCTTGGTCTGCCATGGTGTGTTGATGTTGATGTAGATCAAAGATTCGCCAGATTGTTTGTGGTGGACTGGTTGTATGAGTCTGGCGATAAGTTAGTGAATCAATTCTTTCTCATGGATGTTGGGTCATTGTCTTGGGGTTACCTCAATTGAGACGACAGAGCATCGAAACTCCGTTGAGTTATTGATAAAGGGAGTAGTAGAAGCGTTAGATGTGAAGATGGTGTTATTGAGAGAATAGAGGAAATCCTTAACTTATATCTACGCGAATTAACTTGATCGATACCAAATTTGCATAAATTGAACGTCCCCAGATTTCGCAAATCCAGTGACGTCCGATTCCAACCTCAAAAAGGAAAGTTCTGGCGATCTGCGACCCACTTCTTCCATGCATCTGCTCGATTCGGGCATTACTTAGAGTTAACCTCCGTTGTTTCTGTCTTTAGTGCATGAAAGTGTATATCAGTTGCAATCTGGTGCCCTATTCTGGTAGTTAATGCGATTCTCTTATCTTGAATGCTTTCAAATTGAAATGATTTGACAATCAAGGTGGATACACATCCTGGAGAAGTAGGCTTCCCTCGGAGTAAATTGAGCCGGGCTTTCTCAGTAATCGAGTTTGAAATGAGAAGAGATACCACTAGCATGAGCTATAGTCTCAATATGCTCAGCAATAGATTGTCGTGATATCCTCAAAAATGAGTCGACCGGAATATAGCCGCCCCAAGAGAACTCACTCCTCTGATCTCTGATCTCTTCTCTCAAAGTATATGCCAAGCTCTGCAGGTATTATTTATAAATGGTCCCCATAGCAGCATAGAAAGATAGCCGACTATAGGGCCTGTGCCCGTGATTCTACCGAGATCATACCGGCATGCCGTGGTCCATGGGTTATGGAAGAAGTCCTACGGGCTCGTCTTGTATGTGGATTACACAGAAGATTAGATACAGGGAGCAACCTTGGAAAAAGTGTGTAATAACAGTAACCAGCTGGGTGGATATATGAGTAGTGCATGGTAAGTCATATGATACCATGCCATGGGCACAACATTCAACACATCAAAGATCCTGCTATCTTAGCCATCTGACTGAATGGTAAGTAGATTCCCTCAGAAGCAAGCTGATGGAAACCAGAAAATAATTATTCGAGTTTGTAATGTTGCCGGCGAGATTTTCTTGTTCTTTAGGAAGATCTTGTCGGAGTTGTGAGATGTTTCGCTGATATTTCGTGCTATTCCAACGTTACAGGAATCGAAAAAAGGGTTCGGGGAGCTAGATTGTTGGAAAGATCTTTAGCCTTGATATTGTGGCTGGAAATCGTCAAACCATACGAGGCAAGCCTGTGAGACAGGTGCCACCGTGGACGTCAAATAACGCATCGCGTAGTAAATCAAGCCTGAGACATTGATGCATTCTCCCCAGCCGAATAAACTACTAATATGTAACCAGTTGATCCACTACTACTTCGCTCATTATTATCCCATGCACAGCCTCGACGCAGTCTGCTTTCATTGTGGGCTTCTCCTACCTGATTCTTATCCGCAGTTCAATATGAAAAATTTGAAGCTTCTTGGTGAGAGTCCAGTAGATAACCTCGGAATACACTAGTGTATGGACTGTCGGAGCTCAGAAAAATCATAACTCTTTATCTGTTTTGTACTGTGTCTTTCCTAATCATCTCCCTCGTACGTGCATTGCTTCAGAGTGTAAAAGCCGACAATAACGAGAAGATAACACTGGATCTAGACAAGACTATTAGCTTAATCAAAGAAGGTATTTGCAGTGCTGATCTTGCGGCTTTGCTAGCCGCAGCCCACTACTAATTAGTTAGTGCACTAGTGTAGAGCCTCTTTCTCGGCAATGACTTGAAAGCTCTACTCTACGGAAGAGGTTGGCCTGGAATTAACACTTATAGATACTACTTGACACTCGTGGTTTTCAATCCCATCAGACATGCCACCACCGGCTGACCCTTTATATGATTACTGGTTGGAGATCGTTTGTGTGAGTGATATACCTAAAAATTATGAAGTTGGTACTCTAGTCAATTCCATACTCCTTGAACTTGGTCAATTTCGAACAAGACCTTTATGAGGGAACGGCCAATGTCAAATGGATAATTTCTATTATTTTACTATTTGATAGATATAAATATCCATGAGTCCAAAGTCATTCGCATCAGCCTGCATTATACTAGTTGTCAGTTCCAAGAATATTAGGAGATCACCAGTACCCCTTCACAAAACCGAGACCGCATGAATTTACGACCTATACCTAAATTTGCGCCTGATCCTCTTTCAGTAAGTACATACGATCGCTTTTGTCACAATCAGTTCAATATACTCCTCGATAATCTCACACCATGTAGAGAGTGAGAGAGATCGCAGGTGGCCGCGATGACAGCTGCAGGTGGAGGTCGCCGACGGGAGTGGAGGCCTCAAATCCCTAAGTTCCCACTAGGACCACTGAAATGGGACTCGGGATTCGCATTTTCGCAAAGTCGGATTCGGATTTCGGATAATCAAAGACCACTCAAAATCAAACGCGACACGAAAGTGACACGTCGGCTGTTCTCCGAGAGTCTGGGGTAAAGAACCAAGCAAGATGGACCTTGCACATTCCGGGATTTGCTTTGAACTGGAGAGAGAAGGGAAGGGATGTTTGGACTGTTTGCAGCGATAAGCCCGATTTGACTCCAATTGGGGAAAATCAGTTCAAAGGCGAAGTCGTGCGGGCATCGGAGCCCGCCGATGCCTTCACTCACCCGCGCATCAGACCATTTCTACTTTAATAAATACCTGGCGCTGCCACTTTTTACCTTCTTAAGATCAGTTGATTCTCTGCTTCAATCAATTCCATCTGACAATTTCCTCCGGCCTAGTCCCGACCTTTTTTAAATTTCCCTTGTTTGATCTTATCTCCAACTACTTACTCCACCCCCAAATTCCATCATGAGCTCCCTCGCCGCCGCCCGCTATGGCAAGGACAATGTCCGCGTGTACAAGGTCCACCGTGATGAGCGCACTGGTGTTCAGACTGTTGTTGAGATGACTGTCTGTGTTCTTCTTGAGGGTGACATCGAGACCTCGTAAGTTATACTTCAGCAAAAACCGCTCTATCGCGGAGACCCGGGGGCTTCCTTATCGCGGAGATATGCGCAAAAAGAAAGTTCTAACTCGGAGTTTGTCTATAGCTACACCAAGGCCGACAACAGCGTTGTTGTTGCTACCGACTCCATCAAGAACACCATTTATATCACCGCTAAGCAGCAGCCAGTGACTCCCCCCGAGCTGTTCGGTTCCATTCTCGGTACACACTTCATCGAGAAGTACAGCCATATTCACGCTGCCCACGTTAACATTGTTACCCACCGTTGGGTGCGCATGAACGTTGATGGCAAGCCTCACCCCCACTCCTTTGTCAAGGAGAGCGGCGAAACCCGCAACACCCAAGTTGATGTCCACGAGGGCAAAGGTATCGACATCCAGTCCTCCATCAAGGATCTGACTGTGCTCAAGAGCACCGGTTCTCAATTCCACGGTTTCCTTCGTGATGAGTTCACTACTCTCAAGGAGACCTGGGACCGTATCCTTAGCACCGACGTTGCCGCTGACTGGCAGTGGCGCCGCTTCAGCGGCCTCTCCGAGGTCAAGGCCAATGCTCACAAGTTCGATAACGCCTGGACTGTTGCCCGTAACACCACCCTCAAGACTTTCGCCGAGGACAACAGCGCCAGTGTTCAGGCTACCATGTATAAGATGGGAGAGATCATCCTCGCCGCTGAGCCTCTGCTTGAGACTGTCGATTACTCTCTGCCCAACAACCACTACTTCGAGATCGGTATGTCCAATTTATGTTTCGTTGCAGAAAGTTTGGATCTCATGCTAATCAATCCACAGATCTCAGCTGGCACAAGGGCCTCAAGAACACCGGCAAGGATGCCGAGGTGTATGCTCCCCAGTCGAACCCCAACGGTCTCATCAAGTGCACCGTCGGCCGTGCCAACCAAAAGGCCCGCCTGTAAATGTCACCGCATCGGTCAAATCCGACGTCGGATTCATCTTTTAGCATGGAGTTTCCCTGTACATAGTATGTCTCTATATACCACTGGGAGTGGATCAACACGACCCAATGTCATTTTGGAACACATTTCTTTTTTTATTTCCATTGCGCTCGGCTGTATAAGTACATGACAAGAGGAAGCCTTTAGAGTTCAAACACTATAGTATCAAACGTAGAAGAGAAATGTCACTCTCTATGACAAATAAAACAAAAAGATAAACATAGACTCCGGACCCATGCGCTTGCGGTTTTGGATCATAAACACGAAAAATAGAATACAGGAAGCCCCTCGTAAGAGGATTTCGTAGTTTGAAGAATGCGAGGAAGTAAAGGAATCATTTATGCGGATGACTTGGCCTCCTTGAAGGCTTCTTGTACCTTAGGATTGCTCAGAACAGATTCGTTGCCAAACTTGACGATGTTTTCCTTGTAGGGGTGGGCAAGACCTTCGAAAGCTGATAGATAAAATATATGTTAGATACATCTCCTTCCGATACTCCGCGGAGAAAAGAAAAACTCACTCTTGAGTCGGGCCAAGCGCGGCTCCTGGAGCCGGTTCTTGGGCAGCATGCCCTTCACGGCGCGGCGCAATACCTCTCCACCACCCCATTTGGCGAACATTTGATCCATTGTCATGCTCTTCAAGCTACCGGGGCGAGTTGTGTGGGTATAGTACAGCTTCTGGAAGCGCTTTTTTCCGGTTGTTCGCAAGTCATGGCAGCCCGCGACAACGACGTAGTCACCGCAGTCTGTCGAAGGATCGTAAATAGGTTTGTGCTTGCCCATCAGGACGAGGGCAATTGAGGAAGCCAGACGGCCGAGAGATCGGGAGTCGGAGCCAGCATCGACATAATGCCATGCTCGAGAATAAGCAAGACGAGTCTGAAAAGATATATGTTAGTCTAAAGTGCTGGTATGGGGAAATTGCCGCTCCAAAAATAGAATATCTAGCAATTTCTATTGGTACACACCTTGCCAACTGTTTGCGACATCTTGTTTAATGCGAAAAGGGTGTGAGAGTAGAGTGATACCAGGCCAAACACGCGATCCTTTGCGGCCAGCAGAGTCCCCGAACTTTCTGCCGCGGGTCTCCGCAACATCAGTCATCAATCATGTGACCAAGCCCTAGGCCAGAAATGCACTAACCATATCAGGACTAGCTTAGGTCTAAGCGAAACCCGCACTCAAGGGCAATTCAGGCGAATCGCCGTAGTGTGGGAATTCGCGGTCGACTTCTTTTCCATCTCCCACGACAACACACTCCCTCCCTATCGACAACCGACCAGGGCCATTTATCCACCATGGCTTCCGTCCCGAGTGTGCAATGCTTCGGCAAGAAGAAGACGGGTGAGTTTATGTTCTACGAATTTTACAAGGAGGATCTTGAAATGCTGATGTTTGAATTTCAATAGCCACCGCTGTCGCCCACTGCAAGGTATGAAGATGATGCCACCCACCCTCTCCCGAAATGAACCCCTCTGCGCCAAATGGAAAATGTGAAGGAATGCAAAGGATTATGTGAAAAGGTGTCGACAATAGAAATGGTAGAAGATTGAAGGATCCGAAAATTGCGACATCGTGAAATGGTTGTGAATAAAGGGCACATTTGGCGCATGGGAAATTCATTACGTTATTATTAAACAGCACGCTGAGACTTTCGATTTACAGCAAGGCAAGGGCCTCATCAAGGTCAACGGCCAGCCCATCTCTCTGGTCCAGCCTGAGATCCTCCGCTTCAAGGTACGATCCACATCACACAACCTCTAGCCGCCAGCTACGCCAATCGAGCAAAAGAAAGAAAAAGAGGAAGAACCCAAAACGCAAGAGGTGGAAAATGGAAATACAAGTCGATGGAAAATGCTGGCGGTACTTCCACCTTGCGGAAAATCAATTCTAACATAATCCAATCTAGGTCTACGAGCCCCTCCTGATCGTCGGCCAGGACAAGTTCGCCGGTGTCGACATCCGCGTCCGTGTCTCCGGTGGTGGTCACACTTCCCAGGTCTACGCCATCCGTCAGGCTATCGCCAAGTCCATCGTCGCCTACTACCAGAAGTATGTTGACGAGCACTCCAAGAACCAGCTCAAGCAGGCTCTCGCCCAGTACGACCGCACCCTGCTCGTTGCCGACAACCGTCGTGCCGAGCCCAAGAAGTTCGGTGGTCGCGGTGCCCGTGCCCGCTACCAGAAGTCCTACCGTTAAATTCCTCGCACCAGTGTATTCTGTTACGCGGGCGAAAGGAATTTATCAAAAAAACGGAGGGTGGAACGTCATGTCTTTCATATCTCATCTTACGACTTGTGTTCCATTGTCTTCTTGGTGGATTGGGTTCTTTGGGAGGATTACGGTTGTGCCATGAGTAGCTGCTCGTGGGTAGGATCGACATTCAGTCGGAAAGCGGTCCTTGATCCCGGTACCGGTTGCTGACTGGGTGTGGAGAGGATGGAGATCCTATGTTCTTTTTTTCGCTGGCGCTGTTTCTTCACAGCTGGAAAATATACCTAGCATAGGCCAGGAAAATCTGCTCAAATAACACCGGGTTTTTATCTTGTTCAATCTCTCCTTGTGCATATCTTAATGAATTTCTCTAGTCATTCAATTGGCTTGGGCAATTGCTCCAGATCAAGCGGTGATGGGGCTTGATATTAGTAGTCGACGCGTACACTACTAGTCCACGAGTATACTAGTAGTAAGACAGTTCTTGTAAAAGTGAACACGCTAGCAAAGTCCCATAGCAGATCCTGTATACTATTCGAAATACCCTAGGCTTGCCTAACAATTTGAATATCTGAGTATGTCACTTCTGTACCGGGTGTTGCCCACAGAATCCCCACGCCCTTGCTGGTCAGCGGGGCTCTCAATGATAACTAGTGCATTGTAACATTGCAGGTAACTAGTGGCTTCACAGGTCAGAAGGCTACTCGCAGGAATTTTCCACTCAAGTACAAAGAAACAATTACACTGGAAACTCCTGATAGATTTGGTTGTACCCGCAGCAACTGAAAGGAAACTACACCGACGCATATCTCACAAGAATTCAGCCATTTTTTCTTCCTCGAATGAGTTCGACCCCGTCACTTAAAGTATCGAATAGATTTGGCAGCTAGGCCACAATCTGTACGTCCAAACGCGATAGGTCGCCCATCAAGACTCGAGTATGGGTCATCGGCGGAAAGACGATGGGATTTCCCATTCAGGCTCATATCTCCCGGCCAATGTCGATCTCCCACACTGCGTATCAAATGTGACCCCGAGGGTGCAGAACTGAATCTTATTTAGACAGACAATTGACCGGGCAGTGGGGTCTTCTCGCCGAAGAAGTGAACTATTGATCTCCCCTTCAAACTACAGTTTATCTGCAGAGGAGTCTAGGGTTCAAAATACCGATGACTATTGAAGAGACACCATTGAAGCACCCCAACCTGATTGTCAAGGATTATGGACAGTTACTATACCGTCCCCTAACTCATAAACTGCATATATACGGGGCGTAGATTCCCACCGTTGTGCATTCGGCTAGATCGCCGGTACTGGAAACTGGTCTTTAAGATATCCATATCTATCGGTAAACTTGCGATAGATAAGACTGGAGAGAGAATTTGCCGATGCCAGAAGATAAACACCTGCCATGATGGCAGTACTGATTGTTTTCAAAAGGGCTATACCCAAGCCAAAGTTTCATCCGTAAGTACTGTCATATGCTTTGACTGTACTCATCAAAGTAGAAACTTGAAGTATCTTAAATCTCGATATGCTGTTCAAAAGAATGACAATGGAGGAAATTAAAGACCCTGCTTTTGATGATACAGATGATATAATAAAGTTAATTTCATTTCAATACTTGATTCAAGCAGAAAAATACAGCCTTGGATTAATCAGGTAAAGTAATGGACATAGAAGCAATAATGGTATGGGACGTCGCAATTAGGGCTGGCACCGACACGGGTTAAGGCGTCAAGGCACCAATCCATTACTAAACCACTCAACGCGCCGCGCTGCGCGTCGCGCGCCGTCGAAGGCGCGATCTGCGGTTCTCCCTTGTATTCCTTCAGCCCCCGCAACCATTTGTTGCTTCCCAGACCCATTCTGTCTATGGGAAGTTTTCTTATACACCAATAACCATGCCTTCTGCCCGTGACAGATTGGCCGAGCTGAGGGCCCTCCGTGCCGCTGGCAAGAAACGCATCGATACCTACGAAGTCGAAGAACAGGGCGACATTTATGACGAAGTCGACGACGATGGCTATAAGAAAGTCATTCGCAGCCGATTAGACGAGGACGACTTCGTTGTTGACGACAATGGTGCCGGTTATGCAGACGATGGACGGGAGGTCTGGAACGAACGCACCGTGGAATACGACAGTGACGATAGCGATGAATTACCCGCTCAAAGCAAAGCGGCCAAGCGAAAGCGTGAGGAGGAGAAACAGCGAAAGGAAAAGATCAATAACGGTATCTCCAAGTACTTTAACAGCGGTAATGCTGCCGCAAGCGCCCCGAAACCGAAAGTAAGTCAATCTCAAGTATTCAATGCCACTTCGCCAGTATCCCTTCTCACATGCCCGAATAGCCCGTGGCTACTGCTGAGGACGATGCCTTCATGGCCGATCTGCTCGGCGAAGTTGACACAAATGTCGTATCCGGCCACATCCCTACACGAAATCTCATAAAATCCGATGCCCGACGAAAAGTTCGTGTGCTCTCCCCACCACTATCCGAGAAGCGTCGCAGCGAAAAAGCTCGCCCCAAAGACGAAAATGACATGCCAAGCTCACCGGTCAAAATGGATCCGCCTACATTGGACTCGGATGGACTCGATGATGGCCCATTGCCCCCTGTTGACGATGACGATGTACACATGAGCGACCCCATGCCTTCGTCTCCCATTAGCAAGGCCGTAGAGCGCAAGACAGTTGTTCCTATCGTCAAAAAGGAGGAATCAGATGACGAGGATATCGACATGATGGATGTGGCACAAGCGACTGTTAGCGCAAGTTCCAAAACAGCCAATATCAATATGACCGGCAGCCGACCTCCACCAAAGATCAAGCAGGAGATCCTCCCGACTCCTGCAAGCTCATCACCAGCAAAGGCCGCTCCCGAAGTTGTGGATGCCTCTTGGAATGACGTGAGGAGCAAGCTCAATGTGCTGAGCAGCCCGGCTCCTGAGATGCGTTCTTTCGGAAAGCTGCGTGCACAAGACGTAGTGGAAGAAGACGGGAGTCTGCGAATGTTCTGGCTTGACTACACAGAAGTCAATGGTAGCCTCTGTCTTTTCGGAAAGGTTAAGAACAAGCAGACCGGATCTTACGCCAGTGCATTTGTCAAGGTCGACAACATCCTACGCAAGCTCTATTTCCTTCCACGCGAGAACCGTCTTAAGCAAGGACGGGAGACTGATGAGGAAGTTGGTATGGAAGACGTCTACGAAGAAGTCGATGAAATGATGACACGCCTGCGCGTAGGGATGCACAAGATTAAACCTTGCACTCGGAAATATGCGTTCGAGATGCGCGGTGTCCCTAAAGAGGGTGAATATCTCAAGCTACTTTACCAATACGACAAACCTGCTCTACCAATGGACGTAAAGGGTGAGACATTCTCGCACGTCTTTGGTACCAACACCTCTCTCTTCGAACAATTCGTCCTGTGGAAAAACATCATGGGTCCTTGCTGGCTCAAGATTGACGAAGCCGATTTCTCCGCTGTCAACAATGCCTCCTGGTGCAAATTCGAGTGCCAGGCATCGAAGCCGGGTCTGATTAACCCCGTTCCAGACTCAGAGAACCTCGACACACCTCCCTTGACTCTCATGAGTCTTTCCTTCCGGACTCAACTTAATGTGAAAGAAAACAAGCAAGAGATTCTCTTGGCTAGTGCCAGAGTTTATGAAAATGTCTCCCTCACTGACACTACTCCCCCCGAAAAACTTCCTTGCAAGACATTCACTGTAATGCGTCCAGCTGGAAACTCATATCCCATGCACTTCGAATCCGAAACCCGAAAACAGCGAGGCACGTTCATGCTTGAGAAGAGCGAGCAGTTCTTGCTCAGCAAATTCTTGGCCTTGTTCGAGAAGATGGATCCAGATGTCATTATGGGCCACCAATTACAAGATGTGGATCTAAGTATCCTTCTTAATCGAATGCGAGAAAAGAAGACACCGGGCTGGCACCGTATTGGTCGTCTCAGGCGTGGAGATTGGCCAAAGAACTTCAATAAGGGCGGCAGTTTCTTTGCTGAGCGCCAGCTCATTGCAGGTAGACTGCTGTGTGATGTTGGAAATGATATGGGCAAAGTAAGACTTCCTCGATTGTGACAACAAAAATCCGCTAACCCATTCTGTAGTCTCTCATGATGAAGTGTCAATCGTGGAGCTTGTCCGAAATGTGTCAACTCTATCTCGGCGAAGGTAATGTTCGACAGGAAGTGGATGTCGAGGCAGCTCTGAAGACGTGGGCCTCGACCAAAGAGGGCCTTATGAATTTCGTCAACCATGCCGATACTGATACCTATTTCATCGCCGCCCTTGTGCTACGCTTACAAATGCTACCTCTCACCAAGGTGTTGACCAACATCGCTGGTAACTCCTGGGCGCGTACCCTTAGCGGTACTCGTGCCGAGCGCAACGAGTACATTCTGCTTCATGAATTCCATCGCAACAAGTATATTTGCCCTGACAAGTATTCATCACGTTTGCAAAAAGCCGAAGAAAAGATGCAAGATGGCGATGATGACGATGCTGGCGACAAGAAAAAGAAGGACAAGTATAAGGGAGGTCTCGTTTTCGAACCCGAAAAGGGTCTGTACGATCGATTCATTCTGGTCATGGACTTCAACAGTCTGTATCCCAGTATCATTCAGGAATATAATATCTGCTTCACGACAGTTGACCGAACATCTCAGGTGAGCATTTACTCATTCCAGGTCCTTGCAATTACAAGCCCTGAGCTAAATTCTTCATACAGGCCGAGAATGAAAACGAGGAGAAGGTCCCTGAGGTCCCATCTTCAGAACAAGAACAAGGCATTCTGCCACGCCTCATTTCAACGCTCGTTGGTCGTCGACGCGAGGTAAAAAAGCTGATGAAAGACAAGCGTGCGACCCCCGAGCAGTTGGCCTTGTGGGATACCAAACAACTTGCGTTTAAGCTCACTGCCAACTCCATGTACGGTTGTTTGGGATACACCCAAAGTCGCTTCTACGCTCGCCCCTTGGCCATGCTTACTACCTTCAAGGGTCGTGAGATTCTCCGCAGTACCAAAGACCTTGCCGAGAGTAACCAGCTGCGGGTCATCTATGGTGATACTGATTCAGTCATGATCAACACCAACATGGACACTCTCAGCGATGCGCTGAAGGTCGGAGAGGAATTCAAGAAATCAGTCAACGAACGCTATCGACTCCTCGAGATTGATATTGATAATGTTTTCCGCCGCCTCCTCTTACATGCGAAGAAGAAGTACGCCGCTGTGAATCTGACAGAGGTGGACGGGAAGTATGTTGAGAAACTCGAGGTCAAGGGTCTTGATATGAAGAGACGCGAATACTGTGCTCTTTCCAAGGAAGTTTCTTCCCGACTTCTCAATGAAGTCCTGTCTGGCGAAGATCAGGAAGTCGTCCTCAACAAAGTTCACGAATACTTGCGCGAACTGGCCCAAAAAATGAAAGACTTCTCAATTCCCAATCAAAAATACGTTATCTACACGGTGAGTCAAGCACATGAATGTCGGACGATAGCCAAACTCTAACCCATATCACTACAGAAACTTTCCAAACGGCCACAAGAGTACCCCAACAAGGAGAGTATGCCACCTGCACAGGTTGCCCTGAGAGACATCGCTCGGGGTAAGAATATTCGGCCAAACGACGTCATCTCCTACATTGTCACAAGTGGCGACGCAGAGACAGCTGCCTTACCCCCAGCCAAGCGATCATACAGCCCTCAGGACGTCCTGAAGCCGAACTCGGAGCTCAAGCCTGACGTCGAATTCTATCTTCTGAAGCAAATTTTCCCTCCTATTGAGCGTTTATGTGCGCCAATCCCTGGCACCGACGCTGTCCGCCTTGCCGAATGCCTTGGGCTCGACACCCGCAAATACCAGATCAATACCTCGAGTGCTAGCAAACAACAAGATGCCGAGATATACCCCCTTGAGTCCCAGATTCCCGATTCTGTCCGCTTTGCTGATGCAGCTCGCTTTACTTTGAAGTGCCGACACTGCAAAGAACAGTCTATCTTTGAAGGGCTGGTGGACTCACCCGAGATGTGCACTGCTCATGGCATTGTTTGCTCCAACCAAGAATGCCAGAAGCCATTCTCTGTCCTGACAATTGTGGCACAATTAGAGAGTCAGATTCGGGAACAGACCGCGCAATACTACGAGGGCTGGCTGGTTTGTGATGACTCCGCCTGTGGCAATCGCACACGGCAGATCAGTGTGTACGGACACCGATGCCTGGGCCCGCGAGGTCGCGCCGAGGGATGTCTAGGCCGGATGTCATATGAGTATAATGAAAAACGGATCTACAACCAGCTTTTGTACTTCTCTGGCCTGTGGGACGTAGAGAAGGCGAAATCTGCAGCCAGCAAGGAGACTGGTGAGAAGAAAGACAGTCTCGCCGCTCTCACAGAGTTCAACCGGACCAGATTTGACACGATCAAAACGGTGGCCGATGGTTATCTGAAGAAGTGTGGTCGACAATGGGTCGAGATGGACACACTTTTCCGCTTCATGTTACAATAAATGCCCCAGCGATGCATGACTTTTGGGAATTTGTATATATTTTATTCTTTACTTTTGGACGGGTCACGAGGTACTATCAAGTTGCCTAATGCTATCTTCATCATTCTGTTTTAAAAGTTCAAACTGTAAACAGTCGAGCTTGTCTTGATGTCTTTCGACGGTTATCAAAACTATCACCCAGGACTTAAGTGCTTAGAATCTGCTGTATGGATCTTTAGTAATTATCTCGAAGGCTCAGTTGTGCAATTCAAAGCCACTGCCTAAGATGGAATACTCGCACTTTCTAAGTCTACTAGACTATCGCGTTCTGTGAAACTACTCATCTTCCAACACGTATACCTATACGTATTATTGAATGCATGTACCTGTATGTATTTAATGACTGGCACCGTTTTCCAAAGGTCATCATCCGAGCTTCGCGTATCACTTCCCAATCAGATAAACAAGCGTCGTAAGAACTCTCATTAACAAGATGGTCATGCTCAGCTGTGAAAAGTCGATTATGCTTAGAATCAGGATGGCAGAAAAGCTTCATCGTAAGAGTTGTTCTCGCAGTCGCAGTTTCAATAAACTCATAAAATTGAGGATCATCCGTAAGCTCATCAGCTCTGAGCCGACTGATTGCTGTTAGCAGCGGTCGAGGTGGGCTACTTAGAGATCCAGTCCTGGTAAATGTACCACCGGCGACTTGTTTGCCCATATCATATTGAACGACCACCCCATAACTTCCAACCGAACAGCTGATGACAACATCGCCGAGGCGAACGTCATTTTCCGGCGAAGGGATCCCACCTCCTATCCCAAGCATCAATCCAACTCGCAGTGACTTTGAAAAAGTGCGTGTCAAGTGATTCGCAACCGTTGTTGCTCACGAAGTCCAATACTGGCCTGCTGGTAGACATGCAATGACAACGTTGTGCTTTCCCATCCGGCCCAAGATATATGCATTGGGATCCGTGGCATCTTGTCCCCATCTAGAGGCTCGAATTTCTCGTCGAGCATCTCTTTTGCAGCCGCAGCCTCAACTCTCAGAGCGCAAATCCAGCCAATCTGGAATTCATCCCAAGGTGGGCAAGACATGCGGGACTACAGTGTTGTAACATTAGTTTGAAGCCACCCTTCTTTCTGCCGTTCTTTCTACCACCCCCGAGCCTTCAGAATCATAGTAGAAACGAGAGGCGGTACGTCAAAAAGGGTAGCAGGTCGTCTCAAACTTATGTTACACCACTCTAGGTAATCGAATCAGACTCAATACACCCTTTTATAACACCTGTCAATGGGCAGTATACTTCCAGGTACTTTCTCCTTCCTAGAGGGCCCGAAAGGCATGTTCAAGCCAAGAGAAAACATTCTCTCGCAAGTTGGAATTGTCTGTCACATCAAGTCCCACGCACTACAGTAGTACTGTATGCGCTGGCAATGGAGCTGAAATGTGGATACGAGGATATACTATATCCTTAGTACTTCCACTCACCCCGGAACAACGCTTGACACTGGATTATGAGCATTTAAGATGAAGGCGGCATTCAGGTTCATAAGCACTCAGACAGCTTAATATGAAGCAGATCATTGGGACTGTTCACTTTGTCGAGAATGAACTGAAACTCATATACTACGAGGTTTGCGTATTTTCTTTTTGCGGCGTGAGCACAAGCCCCGGATAGCCTCGAAAATCACCATACGATCAAAATCATGCAATCATGAACCTGTCTCAGTGATGAGTCAATATATAAGGAGGTATTGGAGTGCTTCGTTTAATGGTTCTTATCAAACGGATCATTCCTTTAACTGCTCGCGGATTTTACATCCGATGTTTATATCATGACTAAGCATGTCATGCAAGGGAGATCCCGAGGTTCAGCGAGATGCAAATGCCTTTGAAAAAGGTCAGATTCAAAGTGATTCACATTCTTGACACCAAGGCATAAATTGACGAGATTTTCTTAATTGGAAATACTTCTTTTTGTTCGGTGGCTTCATCTTGTTGTGAGACCATGTTCCTTTCACGCGTGCTTCGCGCGCGCCTAGGTCGTGGAATTACACGACCACATGCAAGTCATTCCTATTCAACAAAAGTGCCATCTTCCAACCTGAGGAGAAATATTGCTCTCTTTGGATTTATCAGCTCGCCTGGATTTTGGTGGTTGACAGCTACACGCGACGATGTACCCTATTTCGAAGGATCTCCAACACCGCAGATAAACCTTCCGCCGGGTCCATCTAAAGAGGAAATCACCCGGATCATTTCTGAAGGGGCTTATTCCCATAAAGTCAACGACGTCTCTGGAGTTCATCGTTATGATGGCACTCAACTGGCTTCTAACGGTCCTTGTGAGGATAGATACCTCCATGGAAAGCTCCCATCCCCGAGGAAAGATGGCAGTCAATGGATGACTTGGGCTGTATTCGATGGACATGCAGGTTCCCAGACAGCTGACCTTCTGGAGAAACAATTGATGCCATTTTTGGTACACAAATTGGATCAAATAAAGTCTCTTCCCAACAATGACTCCATGGCTGAAGAATTCATCCACCATGCTATCACCCAAGGATTCTTGGATTTTGACAAAGCGATAGTCGATGCCGCTGTTGATGTGACTCAAAGCAATCTTCCACTGCATGAGAAAGTAAAGCTATTGGCCCCCGCGTATGCTGGATCTTGTGCGCTATTGTCTCTCTATGACCCAGTATCGAGTATCCTGCATGTGGCATGCACTGGTGATTCCCGAGCGGTTCTAGGTCAACAAGGCGCAGACGGTAAATGGGATGTAATCCCTCTTTCTGATGACCAAACTGGTTACAACGCAGAAGAGGCCGAAAGGCTGCAAAAAGAGCATCCTGGGGAAGAAGAGATGATAAAAAACGGACGGGTTCTTGGCTTGGCAGTCTCCCGTGCGTTCGGTGATAGCCGGTGGAAGTGGTCTCTCGACTTTCAGAAAGAAATGAAGCAAAGGTTTAATGGACCTGCGCCCTTGACACCCAGATATGATGTGCGGACACCACCATATCTTACCGCAGAACCCGTGATTACGTCCACCAAAATCGACCCCAGTAAGCCCTCGTTTTTGATCATGGCCTCGGATGGCTTGTGGGATATGCTTTCTAATAAGCAAGCTGTTGATTTGGTGGGGAAGTGGCTCGAGCCGGTAGATAACAGAGTGGAACTGGAACCGACTTATGAACCATTCGACTTTGGTCAATTTTGGAAAGGGATGAATTGGAAGTTCGAAGAAAAGAGAACGACCGTTCAAGACGAAAATGCTGCGGTTCATCTCGTGCGTAACTCTCTGGGTGGCAATCATAATGAGTTGATCGCAGGTCGTCTAGCATTTGGACCTCCCTTCTCTCGACACATTCGAGATGATATCACCGTTCAGGTTGTCTTTCTTAATGTTCCCGGTATAAAAAATATATAGTTTCTGTTATATACACATGTGCCATATACACACTCTGGCATCAAATTTTGAAACTTTGTTGGCATCAGGTTTTTTCCGAGTCCGTAATGCCAGGTAGTTTACTAGGGTTAGGGTTGTAGAGGAGCTTTTTCGCGTCAAAGCAAATCCCTTAAACTTGCCATGATATTGAGCACTACATACAAACAGATCAGGTAGCAGGTTTGTTGACAGGTCGAATTATTTTCGACTTGGTCAAAATAAAGTAGACCTGCCTACTGTACAGAATGTAAAAGTGGTCCTCTGCTGCACTTCGACCCACCAAAGCAGAAATCACCGGCTGGCGGGGAGAGCTGCTGTTATCGGTTATCGTATTTTGCCTCCCCCACCTCCCGGCGACTTTTCAACTTCGTTCCATCTCGCACTAGCAGATCAATTGGCTTGAATCATGTCAGTCAAGCGGGTTCTGGTTATCGCAGGGTCCGATAGCTCAGGTGGCGCGTAAGTCATTCTCATCCCGCTTCCATCCGCCGGGAATCAGGCATCCTCTGATGACGGACTACCATCTTGACACCCTCCAATAATACTGCTGGAACTATAACTTGTCAAATGGATATCAAAGACTAATTGATCATATAGAGGACTAGAAGCCGACCAGAGAGTTCTGGCTGCCCACGGTGTTTATGCTCTCACAGCTACGACAGGGCTCACAGCGCAAAACACGCTTGGCGTACAGGACATCTTTATTGTTCCCGCAGAGTTTGTAAAGAAACAAATCAATGCAGGTCTTGAAGATGTCGGAACTGACGTGGTAAAGCTGGGTATCTTGTCTTTCAGTCTGTGTGATTAGACTACCAGCCCTTTCTGACTCTGAATAGGAATGCTGTCGTCGGCCGAGACCATTGATGTCATCGCAGAGACACTGCAAGCACACAAATTGCCCCCAATCGTCCTTGATCCGGTAAATCATCAGCCCGAAATTTCTTGTCCGATGAATACTGAAGATCAATTAGGTTATGGTATCTACCAGTGGATCACAGCTGCTGCCTGAGAAGGCCGTGAAAGAGCTTCGCACGAAACTCCTCCCTCTAACGACTGTTCTGACTCCCAATATCCCAGAGGCTCAGCTTCTTATCAAGGATGCCGGTGCTGAAGCTCCCGAGCCCACAGACCTCCCTGGTCTGATTGCACTGGCTAAACAAATACGCTCGCTGGGCCCTAGAGCAGTACTTCTCAAGGGTGGTCATCTCCCTCTGACTAATGACCACAAAACGGCACCAACCCCACAAGACGCAACTACTGTGGTTGATGTCCTTGTTGATGGAGATACCACGACATTGTTCGAGACAGAGTACCTTATTTCTAAAAACACACATGGTACCGGTTGCTCACTAGCATCAGCAATTGCGGCAAACTTGGCTCAAGGAAAAGACATGGTTCGGGCAGTTCGAAGCGCCGTGCGGTTCGTCGAAGTGGGCATTAAAACAAGTACTGATCTTGGCAAAGGAAGCGGGCCTATTAACCACTTCCACTCTGTATACACCATGCCATTTGCACCGTATGTCAGCATTCTTTCTCTCACTTTGCTTGTTTACAACTACTAACGCAGTATTTATCAAGTGGACGATTCCTTGAGTATATTTTAGACCGCCCAGATGTTCAACGCGTTTGGGAGAGATTCACTCACCATGATTTCGTCGAGGGTATGGGTCAGGGTACGCTTCCACTGGGTCGATTCAAAGAATATCTCGTTCAGGATTATCTTTATCTTGTGAGTCCCTTCCTACACCCCACACGGTCTCGAGGAGTATTCGTTGACAATCTGATTTTCCAAAGGTTCAATTCGCTCGAAGCAACTCCCTTGCCTCCTACAAAGCAAAATCAATGGATTCCATAGCGGCGGTAAGCAATCATTTTAAGTGCGTATCCATTCACATCTAATCAGAATTCAGTCCGCGCGGATTGTACTGCATATTCAGCGGGAGATGGCACTGCATCTGGACTATTGTGCTTCATTTGGCTTGTCTAAAGAAGAGATTGAGGCACATACAGAAACAATCGGTCAGTATAATTGATTTTTCTCCATAGAAGTCAAACACCAAGACGACTGACGGCTTTTTTCCCATGCAATAGCTTGCACTGCATATAGTCGATATATCTTAGACGTGGGCCAGTCAGAGGATTGGCTGGCACTGCAAATGGCTCTGGCTCCTTGCTTGATTGGTTATGGTGCCATTGCCAGACGACTTTATTCCGAAGAAGGTACCATGCGAAAGGGAAATCAATACTGGAAATGGATTGAAAACTATGTTGCCGAAGATTATACAGAGGCCGTTCGTCTCGGATCAGGTAAGTTAATCTCAAACTCCTCAAACTCAAAGATTTTCGGCGTTTTTAGACTAACTTAAATAGAACTGCTGGAGCAGCATATGCAAGAGGTATCACCTAGTCGTATGGAGGAACTGATTCAAACCTTTGTTCGGGCGACAGAGTTGGAGATTAGTTTTTGGGACATGGGTCTGAGTGAGCAGAAGGTGTGAGAAGATTGATGCCCTTCTAAAGTCTAGAAATGCATTCTGATAAAATTATTCTTCCCCTGTGGACATTGACTCCATTATGAATCCTATCCTCATTTGATAGTAATAGTAGTTGTAGTTCTACCTTATCTGTACAGTATACTGTAGCCTCATAAATGTGTCGACCAATCAGCGCCCACAAATTTCTTCGTTGAAAAAAATCGCGGATCTCCGATAAGTCACGTGCACACTAAACCCGATATGGCAACTTTTTTTTTTTTTTGCCTCCTTCCGCTCCCCTGGCGATTTTCTCGTTCCTTCCTTAAGTTCTCAGAGAACTCATCCTTGTCAACCACCTTTCCCTGCTCTCCTGTCTCTCTCATCCTCTTCTCATATTCCTCATACCCCTTTGTCCTCGAATTCCTCTTTAAAACAAAACACAGCTTCCATCATGTCTTACGGCGGTGGTGGCTACTCCCGCGGTGGTGATTCTTACCGGTAAGTTTCTTTCATCCTTCGGGATCAACCCCCTTGGTCGCGTTTTCGACATCTTATAGCGTGTGTACTCTCCCATCTGGTGCATTTGGCTTTGAATTCAATGGAGAAGTCTTTTAAATTGCGCCAGGCTCTGGGACAGACACTCTTTGTTATGTTTGCCGGTCGATCGACCCGCGTATCCTTCTTTGTCGTTATGAACATGTGCTAATATTTCTCACCAGCTCCCGTGGCGGCGGTGGTTATGAGAACGGTGGTTCCAACGGCTACTCCAACGGAGGTGGCTATGGTGGAGGTGGCTACGGAGGTGGCCGCGGTGGTGGTTACGGCGGCGGTGGTTATGGAGGCGGCGGTGGTGACCGCATGTCCAACCTTGGCCAGGGCCTGAAGCAGCAAGACTGGGGTAAGTTCTCAATTTCAGATGCAATTCTCGGCCCTACCGAACACAAGAATACTAACAATGGCCCATTAGACCTGAGCTCTTTGCCCAAGTTCGAGAAGTCCTTCTACAAGGAGCACGAGAATGTTACCGAGCGCTCGGAGGAACAAGTTCAGGAGTTCCGCAAGCAGAACCAGATGGCTGTCCAGGGTAAGGGTGTGCCCCGCCCTGTTGAGACCTTCGACGAGGCTGGTTTCCCTCAATACGTCCTGTCCGAGGTTAAGGCTCAGGGCTTCCCCAAGCCCACCGCTATCCAGTCTCAGGGTTGGCCCATGGCCCTCTCTGGACGCGACGTCGTCGGTATCGCCGAGACTGGTTCCGGAAAGACCCTGACCTACTGTCTTCCTGCTATTGTCCACATCAATGCCCAGCCCCTGCTTGCTCCTGGCGATGGCCCTATTGTTCTTGTTCTTGCTCCTACTCGTGAGCTGGCTGTTCAGATTCAGGCCGAGATCACCAAGTTCGGCAAGTCTTCCCGCATTCGCAACACCTGTGTTTATGGTGGTGTCCCCAAGGGCCCTCAGATCCGTGATCTGTCCCGTGGTGTTGAGGTTTGCATTGCCACTCCTGGCCGTCTTATCGATATGCTGGAGGCTGGTCGTACCAACCTTCGTCGCGTTACCTACCTGGTTCTCGATGAGGCTGATCGCATGCTGGACATGGGTTTCGAGCCTCAAATCCGTAAGATCATTGGTCAGATTCGCCCTGATCGTCAGACTTGCATGTGGTCCGCCACCTGGCCCAAGGAGGTTCGCCAGCTTGCCTCGGATTTCCTGAACGACTATATCCAGGTCAACATTGGTTCGACGGACCTGTCTGCCAACCACCGTATCACTCAGATCGTTGAGGTCATGTCCGACTTCGAGAAGCGTGATCGCATGATCAAGCACATGGAGAAGATCATGGAGGACCGCTCCAACAAGATTCTTATCTTCACTGGTACCAAGCGTATCGCCGACGAGATCACTCGTTTCCTCCGTCAAGATGGATGGCCCGCACTTTGTATGTCTCGATTTTATCCTCTCTCTCTCCATGGCCACATTTGCTAACAATTCCCTCTTTCCAGCCATTCACGGTGACAAGCAGCAACAAGAGCGTGACTGGGTCTTGAACGAGTTCAAGCAGGGCAAGAGCCCCATCATGGTGGCCACCGATGTGGCTTCCCGTGGTATCGGTATGAACAAACTACAACCCCCTCTTCCCCTCCCCAACTTCCCTTATGTTCCCCCCTGAGGAGCCCTTGTAAAACTCACCCGTGTGATGTTGTATAACTCAAATGACACGGTGCTCAACTCTCTTGAAGCGTGTTGGATCATACACGACTCGTCCAGGCGGACTGTCAGGTCATTTCAAATGGTTACCATACCAGGAGGACCTTGGACTTACGATGCAGCGTAGCAGACAGCAGTTCCTGGCAGGATTTCTCCGACTCCTTTGTGGCAAAAAAAAAAAAACTCGTGAACGAGTTGGAGTTTTCGTTTCTCAACCGTTGTTTCTGATCTGTTCAAGCTGCATTTCCAAGGTTACTCTAGGACCACGATTCACCGTCATCTCATGGACTCGCTTCCTTGTTCCCCGGGATTTTACTTTTCTTCAAAGAAGGCCCATGAAGAGAGCAGTGATGCATCTAAGTCTTGCACGACTGAGAAGGGGCCCTCTATGGCCATCACCATATTATTACCCCACTAATGCTTTGTATGCTAACCAAACCGTATTCAAGATGTTCGCGATATTACTCACGTGTTGAACTATGACTACCCCAACAACTCGGAGGACTATGTCCACCGTATTGGTCGTACTGCTCGTGCCGGTGCTAAGGGTACTGCCATCACGTTCTTCACCACTGACAGTATGTCTCCCCCGTTTTTATACTTTTCACTTCTTCGCCCAGATATCTAATCCTTTCTTCTCTCTACAGACTCCAAGCAGGCTCGTGACTTGGTCACCATTCTTTCCGAGGCCAAGCAGCAGATCGATCCTCGCCTTGCCGAGATGGTTCGCTACAGCGGCGGCGGAGGTGGTGGTGGCCGCTGGGGCGGCCGTGGACGCGGTGGTTGGGGAGGCCGTGGCCGTGGTGGTGGCGGCTTCACTGGCTCCAACAACAGCGCTCTGGGTGGCAACCGTCGCTGGTAAGCTCACTTGTCACTGAGCAATCTTTTACGGTTGCCCTGTTTTGTCACCGGTAGACTTCCTTTCTTTGCTTTACTTCGGTTACTTGCGTAATTCGGTATGGGCGGCGTTATTTCGATGTCATAGACAGTCTTACATGATTTTTCTTACCGGCTACATGGGATTCTGGCGACGAACTCATCAGATCTTTGTTTGCAGCTGTTCTCGCAGACCCTAGAGCTTTGATTCACATGGCCAAAATCATACATGTTGATTATTCACAAAAGTTTTCTCATGTTCTAGGGAAGGATTTCAGCGTCATGTTGCTTGACCTGGTCAACATCAGGTCACAGTGTGTATGTTCATAGTGAAAAGTTGGCATTCTTCAAGTTTACCTCCCCGGATATCAAATCTGTAGTTTGAACTTGCACAGCAAAAACCTTACTAAAGTCCAGTTTACTAGGGCTAGTACACAGTGAACATGTAGCCATCCATTTGGCCAACCCCAAGTGTTAGGTCAACAAGTTGTAGGCCGCTGTCCTTACGCTAACGTAGCATCCATGAATATATTCAAGTTCCAAGGTCCAATCGAGAAAATCACGAACTCTTGAGCCATTTCTGCAATTCCTCTGCCAAGATTTGATGCACATGGCTAGTCATATGGCCTGAATTGAACCAGAAATACTGATCCAGCGGAGTGGGACATCCATAATTTGAATAATTCTCTTCAATATCAGGCTGGTTATATCCAGCGCAATAATTCGTCGTGTTCACAATGCCATATCGAGCTGGATGATCCAAGATCTTGCTTAAATGTGTATGGGCATCGAATACTCTCGCCTCGACGTCCGTCTTCTCACGCTGGAAAAGATGCGCATGATCAATTAGAGCGTCATTATACCATTTGATTTGTGTTGCGTTGGGATGGGGTGAGCTGGAAGCTTGGTTTCCTGGTGTGCGGTCGAGAGGAGGGAGGTTCATGAAGAGGAATGATCTATGGCCGAGGTTATAAAGGTCGGTTACTGAATTGAAGACGGTTTTTATCAGGCTTTCGTAGAATTTAGGGAAGTCGACGCTGTATTTTGAGCTGTCGTTGATATCGTTGATGCCGATCCAGATTGCTATCAGGGATTCCTTGGGCTGGAATAATTTTGACAAGGGTTTGTAAGCATACTGTTGATACTGGAGGGTTTGGTTGACCAGGGAGACGGTGAAATTATGGTGCAAAGGAGTACTGTTGGTTTAATTGTTGTTGTTAGTATATTAAGTAGGGCTTTGTCTGTTTTCAAAAGGTGATGGTACGAACTAATCGGTAGAAATGTCGGAGCCTGCGAAAGCAAAGTCCCAAAGTTGTTTTTTGCAGGATTGAGGCGAGATTAGACCTGGCTTGATGCCGCACTCTGTGAGATATTCCACCCAATTCGGACCTCCTTCTGCAGTTGATGTCTAGCAATATGTCTTTAGGTCAGTGTCCTGGATTTAGAGAGAGAGAGAGAGAGAAATGAAAAGATATTTACCTGATTCTGTACAATCTTGTTAGAGAGCAATGTTTTCTTGTCAAACGCAAAATTGAAGGCATCCCCAATGAAGGTATAGTTCTGATGTCCGTGTATTCCTTGCACGTATGTGTATGAGTCTCCAAATGCAATTCTTGGCCAAAGTCAGATCAAATTCAGAAACTAGCCATATATTTGAGATGCTATTAGGAGTTGCTACACTTACAGGGCCTTTTTTGATGACCATTGGAACTTTTCTGCTGCTCTTGCAGTTGGTGATGCATTCACAGTGGATCTGAATAATAGTACTAAAGAAAATAATATCACTGAGGCCTTCATTTTTGCTTGCGTCTTGCTCGTGATATGACTACAATAATGTTGATATTCCTCTTTCATGGTCAATTGCATCGTTTATACTATTTATACATGGCATCTTACTACTTCAGAAGTTCCCTGATATTCAAAGTACCCCGCAAAAATCGCACAGACCGGGGTAATTTCACAATAGACGGACAGAATTTTTCCGTGGACCGGGTATAGACGACAAATAGTAGTCACTCAGTTGGTGTGAGTTGAACAAACCTCCAAGTTTGTTCAATTCACGAAATGTCCTATAATCGGTATTGAAAGGTCTAATTCGGTCGGATTTTGTCTGCCAGAATGATATGTGGTTTGAGATCTTCCATATTCATACTTAGTTAGGGCTGGGATTATCCATAACTTGAATTGATTCACGTTCCAACGTGAGGAGTACTGTAATCACTCCGACTCGGAGTGATTTAATAGTTAGTAACTAGTGCTACTTGTTACCTGGGAGTATTAGCTGTTGCAAATCTACAGCATAATGTGTTAATCGTAGATATAGTATATCTACGATTCTAACGACAAGGCCTATCAAAAACCAAATCTAGCCTAGTGCTCAGTCTAGTACGCCTGTTTCTAGCTTATGCCCCCAAATGTCAAAGCTTATGCTTAAATGGTCCACAGCGAGGCTGTGCGGATGCTAGTGGTATCTTTGCTTTGGTCCCACGGCAGATGGTCTACATACTAGCGATGATACGCAGAAGGAGCCTCATCTGAGCAGATCAATTTGTGTCTCGCTTCAGATGAGCCGAGTATAGCGGCTTTACTGTTAGCCTAAACTAAGGTAACTAAACAATATCATCCAGTTAGAATGATAATCTTACCTCATACTTCACACCGAGATCGCTTCACGAGACAATTCATCAAACAAGATCAAACTCCGAGGTCGGTACTTTGGAAGACATGGCACGAAAACAAGGAACTCACAAAAAAAAAGGACACATTTCCTTCCGGCCAACGCATATTCGACGATCGGGCCGCAAGATTACCAGCAACAGCCAAATTTAGACGAGCTGCATTGCAGCATCCCCAAAATTGAGAACAGGACCCATGTGTATGTTTCTTTTAACTTCCATCCACTGAGAAGGTACACGCTGGACTGCCGAGCATGAAAGACATACATGCATCGGCCTCAAAGCTTCTCTGAATCTGCAGCTGGTACATACGACAGTTCCCAAGAGAGTCACCTGCAGCCGGTCTTACCAGTCCCTTTGACGTTCTCAATTTCCGTCCAATATCAACGATACACATCCCATCCTTGAACTAGTATTAGCCAAGAAATAACACAGATTCTTTACCCCCGTCTTCCGCTATACGACGGTCCTCCGCTATACGAATCCCGGTAATGTCGACTTTGGCAAGCCGTCCAGTTTTGGGACCCCGCGTGCTAAGGATGCGCTAGCTGGACACGGCCCCCGTCATGCAATGCAGCTACTGGGTGCGCGCGGGCTGCCTCTTGCAACCTGCGCGGAGCAGACGTAGAATATGCATGGAAAATGTAACCTCTTCGTCGGCTGGATCGGATTTAAGTCTCTAGGGCTGGCCATGTAATTATTTATTTTCTGGCTTCTTTTTAGGCGGGAGAAGATGAGACCAATTGTCCTTACCCAGGGCTGGAGCAGCCACAGTGGAAACGCGGACATTAAACATCGAGATGGAAAGTCAGCCAGATGAGACTCCACCAACTGGGTGCTCTGGATGATATATATTGGCTTTTCGGGCTTGTATTGACCAGGGTTGCGATGGGAGATCTATGTGATTACATATTATTTTAATCAAGTCTTTCTGTCTGGTAATTTACATAGTATAGAATCATTTATGTATTGACGACTGGATCATTGAGTATTTACGTCAGAAGCCCTGTCACTCTTGAAGTACTTGGTACATTTATTAAACGCTACACCCAGGCCAAGACACAGTATCTCTGTATGTACAAGGTACTCTAAGTATACAGTAGAGCCTGTCTACTCCGCATCAATATCCTGCTGATCCCCTGTCTCGGGACTCATATCCTTGACTAGACTGATATAGTGTGGCTGTCTTTTGTCTGGCCTTGTTTTGGTCAGCACGCACAATGTACGGAGCTCCGTATGGAATACCGGAGTATCAATACTGAACACAGACAAGTCCAATATTGCTCATTCCCCATCTCCACCCCCCTTATCCTTATCCCTGCTCCGTACTTAGTACTTTGTTCTGTTCTCCGTACAAGACTCTGCACATTAGGTGTGCTCATAACTTTTCTCATTCCACCTCTTCGCTCCGTCTTTCTCCTTAGCCGAGGATTGAACAAGATCGGTTCCATCGCCGCGTCGCCGGGCTTCCAAAATCAGGACAGATTCGGCCAAACAGGTAAAAAGCCCGGAACATTTGAACTTGATCAGCATCTGGGATGCAGGGCGCACGGTCGACCATTCTCCTTCGAGGTCTAATTTGATCTGCCGAAGGATGGGCGGGTAAGACTTACCGTCTACGGCGTAGCATCCCATGCCGCTCCACCCTGCAACTGGCCAGTGCAGGCAAAGTGGGAAAGCCAGCAGGTGTTCCAACTGCGCCAAGTGGGTTCGTACCGTATGTACCCTGAGCACGGGGCGTATCTTCTTCGGCAAGAGGAGGATGGGCGAGGTACCCGAGATTGACAGCTCTAGCTCTCTCCTGGGGATCATCGTGGGCAATCTGGATACTTGAGAAAGCTAGTGCCAATACCAGGCCCAGAGCTGTTCTGGGGAACGCGAACGTGTTGTCCCAGATTTTGTCCAGCTGGTACAGTACGGTTCCAGCGGAGTCTGATCTCTTTTTCTCCGGAGTAAATCCGTACCGGATCTGCTCTACAGTATGTATGTACAATATGCACATCGTAGTGATTTCCTTTTGAATTCTGTTTGCCACAGATATCAAGAATGACGGTAGGATTACCAAAAGTAATGAATCAAACTCTGATCTATGTACAGTATGTACATACATCGTACACATACATACTATTATGCATGTCTAGTAAAGCCACAGCCGCGGAAAGCGCTTTCTGACGGTGACCGTTGAAAGAAGCAGGGGGGAGCGCAGAATTAGGAGACTGTTCCGTCCTCAAAATAAGGAGAAGGCACTTGCTCCAACAATGTCATCTCTTCACGTAAACTATACTTGGTACATATCTGGACTCCATAGCCCGGGCAGTCTGTCTTCCGGCTCCGACTCCATCTTCATAAAGGTTCGGGTCAGTGCTGACTCCATCCCAAGACAGGGACATGAAAACTGGAGACTGAAAGTGAGGCCACACTGGACGCAACCCGCGCCGCGGAGACATGCGGTTGCGGCGTCCAATGACTGAGGCGCCATATGAATTTGATATCGATCATCCCGGAAGAGCGTCCGGATATCCCGTATGGGCCTCAATCACGCTGCCACGGAGCTCTCCGCGGACCTGGCCCACTGGGCACGACCTCGATAGCGGAGTTGTGTACTTACAGATTGCCGACTATAGACTTTCCTTCGTATGTACTGTACTTTATACGATATACGGCCAAAAAGCAGGTTCCTGTAGGTTAATATCCTGTCGCTATTTTTTTTTTTTGAGGCATTTATGATATTCAATGATCCATCGTGATCATCCTGGAAGTATCCTGGTCGGGTGGTATGGAGGATGCTTTAGGGAATTAATTCGGTCGATGCGAGTTCCCCTGCTCTCTGCTCAGATAATCTGCCTCTATTCGGAATTCATTGAAAGGTTGGTTCTGTCTCGTTCTGTTGCTTTCGTTTGCTTCACCGGTAGTGGATGAACCAGGTCCGCCTGCGCGGGGGGACGAAAAGCTCCAAGGAGATACAGACAGCCAATCAGAATTTGACCGGCGAGACAGTGGCCACCCTTCCCTATTTTTATTTTCTTTTACATACGTAGTATTCTCATACTTTTTATTATGGACTTTTTCATTATTTTCTTTTCCAAGATGGGGAGCCTTGCATTGTTCTGCACCCCGTTTTCTTCCTATCTGAAGGGAAAACAGGACCAACCAAAAAAAAATTAAAGAGTGTGTTGAAGCAGGTTTGGATCCACTTTTTCTTTAATTTTCACGAGGCTGCCCTGTGAATAGTGGGAAAAAAGTCAAATTGCCCGGAGAGCCGCCGATGCTCCGCTGCTGGACCAGGAAGGAGAGAAAGACAAGCTCTCCATAAGTAATAAATACAACTCAGAATAGCAACCACCAGAATCAGGATTTACAGTAAGAAATAAAATAGAAACGGGGCAGTAGGTTACTAGTCAACGGGGTAAGGACCAATTGACGATAAAACGGTCATTCCCAGGTTCTTGTTTTGTTCCCCCCCCCCCCCCCCCCCCCCTTT
>Ga0209673_1000994_pt1 | contig 34613 bp, 38 predicted proteins | sample AraplaCol_mMS_r2_2_FD_184274 | JGI IMG/M metagenome (GOLD analysis project Ga0209673, IMG submission 184274) | Arabidopsis root microbial communities from North Carolina, USA - plate scrape MF_Col_mMS_r2 (SPAdes) (version 3) | ecosystem: Host-associated > Plants > Roots > Endosphere | place... | reverse complement strand
CAAAAAAAAAAAAAAAAGAAAAAAAAAGAATTACATGGGATATTATGGAGGTAGTGCAAAAACACGACTCTGGAGGGGATCGAACCCTCGATCTTCCGCTGATTCCAAAAGTCTAGGAGGCGGACGCCTTACCACTTGGCCACAAAGCCAGACTTGAATAAACTTCGTGCCAAATTTGCTACCTGACTAGAGGCCATGTTGTTTAGATTCGGTATGCATATGTGACTGTGTATGAGTGCGGACCGTTTGCCACTTAGACTCGGAAAAGATACTGGCGAGTCTGGTCTGTTTGATTGTCAGCCCAGAGCGCCCTGTTCAGGGCGGAGTCGAGCCTTGGAAATCTGCTAAGAGCGTTGGGATTATTAAAGAGTAAACCGCGAGCAACTGATGGAAATGAATTTGAATTTAACCACGTGATATATGATGACTAACAGTTGGTCAATTTACCATTACTGTGGGGTGTCGGGAATACAGTCGCTCTGCCTGGCAAACTTCAACTCCATTTCAGGCTTGTACCGTGATAGTTAATATAAAACCATCCAACTTGGAATTTCCCTAACAATGTCGAACACAAGACCCGATCCATATGATTCCTTGTCTACACAGATGCATACCAAATCCAATAATTAAAGCCCCTAGTCAGGTAGCAAATTTGGCACGAAGTTTATTCAAGTCTGGCTTTGTGGCCAAGTGGTAAGGCGTCTCAAATTATTATATTGTGCTTGATGGAGAGAGAGCTGAGTACCCTCGGTTAGATAGGAAAACTGGAGGTTACCATAACCTCCAATTTTCTAAGGTAGGATGAGAGAGCTTACAGCGCTCTATAGCCGCAACCGGTGCACTCAACCAGACTCTCTCCATTACTTGGTCCATTATTTTTGCGAATCTAGATAACTAGTTAAGTATACAGCTGATTAATCCGTTCAAATTCTCTGTCATATAATTTTACATAATTTCAGTCAGAATACAAAGTAGCTACCCAAGTAGATACCAGAAAATCGGAAATACAGTGTAACTTACATGGAAATCTGTATTGAAGACAGACTTTCATAATAAAAACTAGAATCAATATGAGAAATACATAACTAATGATTCGAATAAGAAATATAGTGGTTTTATCAGTAAAAACAGTGATTCTTCTAACAACACTTCTCTATTGCACCGATTGCGGCTATAGAGCGCCGTACAGGCTATTGGCGTGTGAGACCAGAGTACAGTAATGTAGTGATTGAATCTGAATAGGAAGAGGTAACTACGAGGCTATTCATACTATGATAGAGTCGTTCCTGCCTTATGTTAGTATGCGCGACACCGCCCATCATCCTCCCAACCATTATCCCAGTTTAGCAGATGGACCCAATTCCTGCAAAATAGCAGCCCCCCTCACATTAGAACAAGAGGAGGTGGCCTACGCCATCAAAGATGTGGAGAAGGCCCGTTTTGTTCTGGCGTCGGACGACACAGTCTTATTCGTTGCCCGTGCCTCTACCTCCAACCTAGGGAGTGGCGGAAGTGATGAGCTCCGCGACTGGTTGCGCGAATCTCTGGAATATACCAGAGAAGATTTCGAATCCGAATATGGTACAATACCATGCGAGATTGAATATCTCACAATTATTCAAGGATCGAACCGAAAATTTTGCAGTGTGGTGACGGATGCTTTCACCCGTCTGTTCAGAAAATATCACTCCAGCAGTGGTCGTGTTGTAGTTATTATGAACGGTTTCGATGGATTCACAACACATGAAGTAGCCTTATGGCAACTTTTGAACGGCAACACTCATAACTGTGAATCTTTTGTGTTCGCAGCTGATCCCCGGACCAAAAATCTGAGACGTCGGTTTTTTTCGGGTCGATACCGGTCAAATATGTATGATTATACAAGGAGAAATCGATCTTGTGGATGGAGAATTTGATACCACGAACGATCCAAATGTCAGACAAGACGAAGAATTTTTTTTTTTTTGACAGCCTTCTATATCCGCATGCTGCGTGGGATTAGTCAATCTAATCGCTGAATGGTTCGGTTCGTTGTGCCAGCAGACCAACCACAGGAATACTCGCCCTCGAATGCGTGTGCCAAAGAGAGATCCTGGAATGCCCCCTCATCTAAAAAACCTGAGCAAGGGAAAGTGGGGGACGTCTGTGTTGCAATCCAAGGACCTGGAGGCTCTTATTCTGTGTGATAATTCAGGCATCGGTTTGGAAGAAAATGCTGATACGGTACTTGGCTACTAGAGCTCTATCGTTTTATGATAAAGTGGTATAACATAAGTTTGAGAACATCTATTGAGTGTTTTGATGTACCGCCTTCTGTTTCTATTTTCATTCTTGGAGTTTTGACGTAGCAGAAAGAGCGGCAGAAAGAAGGGTACCTATCGTAGTTTCAAACTAATGTTCCAGTACTGTAGAGTAGCGGTGCAGACCGAGTGGATATAGATCGGAAAAGTTAGGAAAACCACCCCACGAGGATTTTCAGTCATAAAGAAGATTGGATATTTTGAAAAAAAACCAGGTATACTTGAACAAGATAGATCCATCACTCAGTATACAGTACTGCCATATACCAGATATATCCTTCAGACACTGTGTGTTGGGGTACGTACCCAAAAGGTAGAGTGGACATCTGATAACGGCAAACCCAACCGTCCCCAGCTCTTCCGCATTTGGGGAGACTCCAACTCTCAACCACCCTGGCCCGAGGCCCCTCACTCCGGCCATGCAGTCTATGCCCTCACTGCTCCGGCACTCCCTCCGGTCAACTCGACAGATCATACGAGCGGCGCCGAGGCCATCACAACCTCAATTCCTACCGAAACCGCCGAGCAGCTTACCCGTTGGAACGACACGGAACTTCTCAATCTGCCTCCAATGCCGCTTTCGCCAACACTCGGGGCTCTACTCAGCATCCGACGATAAAGATAAACCTAGCAACGATGCAGAGAAACTCCATCAAGCTGTGAAGGAGGCTTCCAGCGCGACCCCCGTCGCGGAGACTGTGAAGGGGGAGAGTGAACCTCCACTCGACACCTCCGCGGTGGAGGTTGATCGCGCTGCGGAGCAGGGAGCGCCCAAAGAATATGGACAGGAGCCTATCTTTAGGACCGATTCGGAGAGGACAAAGGAGCAGGGCTCTGGTTTTGGTGGTTTTCGAAGTGGTGGGCTCCCATCGTACCTGGAAAGCCGCCGATCGAAAATGTCAAAGCAATTCACGACTATGATGGATAACATCCAATCGAATGTCTTCGTAGCTGGCCAGCGTTTGAATGATTTCACCGGGTATTCTGGGATCGAAGCATTGAAGAACGAGATTCACAGTCAAGGTATGAGCAATATTTTGCAAACGGAGCGACACAAGCTAACCCATTTATTTCTTTTCCAATTTAGAGGAACGACTTCGTATAGCTAGAGCAAACGTTCGAAACGCCAAGGATGAATATACAGCCGCTATAAACCGTCGCTCAACCTCGCAGCGCGAAGTCAATGAGCTCCTCCAACGTAAACACGCCTGGTCCCCAACAGACTTGGAACGATTCACCCTTCTCTACCGAAACGACCATACCAATGAAGTGGCCGAGGCGGAAACACAAGAAGCACTCTCCGCTGCCGAACGCGAGGCCGAGGAGGCGGCTGCTTCTCTGAGCAAGAGCATTCTATCCCGCTACCACGAGGAACAGGTCTGGTCTGATAAGATTCGTCGCATGAGTACTTGGGGCACCTGGGGCCTGATGGGTGTTAACGTTCTACTCTTCCTGATCTTCCAGATTGCCGTGGAGCCATGGCGTCGACGCCGACTGGTCAAGGGATTCGAGGATAAGGTAGTCGAGGCTATTGAGAAGGAGAAGGCACTGAGTCGCACTGAACTTCTGGAGGCTACTGCTTCTGCCCAGGCCGCTTTGGCTCCATCTATACCCGAACAGATTGATTCTACTATTGAGACCTCTGTTTCTACACTCGAGACTTCTACTACCGAGTCGGAGAAACCAGTCGTGGCGACTGCGCCTGTACCTCCAGCTGTTTCAGCTCCTGCGGCTGCGGCTGTCTCCGAGTCCATTTATTCGCGCCTCTCCAGCATTTCTTCTTCACCCCTCTCCATCGAATATTGGCAGAGAGTCTTGCAAGAATTGTTCAGCGAGCGCAGCGTTGCTACTTCACAACGCGATCTTACCGTGACTGCTATTCAGAGCGGTGCAGCTGGTGCAGCCGTGATGGGCTTATTGATCTCTTTGTTGAGTTCCCGGTAATAGATCCCCCGGATCTACTTGTACATGGTGGATGGAAGTGCAAGAGATCTTGTTTGATATCTTCTAGACCGTATGGTCTCATATCTGACCTTGGTCCTTTGTCACATATCTTCCGGCCTTACTGGTCGGTATAATTGTACAGATGGAGATAGAATCTACTGGGTTGAGAACCCTGTGTACTATTATTCAAAATGTCCCTGATCCGAGCCCTTCATTCCAATATTATTGTTGTAGCGATGTTTCCGCATAATTTATACCGGATTGCTAGTACTCGTAGTCCTTGGAGAAACGAAATTGTATAACATAGGAAATCTTCATGACTAGGCAATACACTGGCAAATATAGAACACAATATGTACTGTACCCAAGCAGGCCTTGAGGCAGCCAGTTGGGCGGAACAGCCGGAGCCAGAGGCTCTCCAGAAAGAGACAAATCCGTAGATCTATGGCGAGACCGAGGACAGCAGTAGTAAAAGGTATGAAAGAGGCTCATTTTTTGTCCATATTAAAACACGGTCTCTTTAATCTTGACACGACACACGGCCCGCTCTGTCTAAAAAACAAGGGATAACAAAAAAAAAGGAATATGAGAATCACAAGCACATACACAAGACACGAATGTCTTTACCTGCCACCCGGCATTGATCGATCTAACGAAGAAAAAAGAAACCAAAGATCATTTCCCCATGCAAAAGAGTCAATGGCGTTTGTTATGAGTGGTTTGTTTTTTTCGGTGGATTCGTTTAACCGATGACGAGAACCTCATCCTCGGGGAAGCTGTATTGGGGAACCTCGAGGTTCAGAGGAGCGGGACCCTTGCGAATACGACCGGAGATATCGTAGTGGGAGCCGTGGCAGGGGCAGAACCAGCCGCCAAAGTCACCGGCCTCACCGATGGGCACACAACCCAAGTGGGTGCAGACACCCAGCATGACCAACCACTCAGGGCGCTGAGCGCGGTCCTCATCACGCTGAGGGTCACGGAGACCCTCCCACTTGATCTCGCGGGCCTCATCGATCTCACCCTGGGTACGGTGACGGATGAAGACAGGCTTGCCACGCCACTTGATGATGACCTGTTGATGAGATGTTAGAATGCGGAGGGGTTCGTCAATGTGGAGATGGAGATACGTACGTTCTTGCCCTCAGGAATGGCACCAAGAGCAATCTCAACCTTGGCCTGGGCCAAAACATCGGCGGAGGCGGACATGTTAACCAGGAAGTCTGTAAAGGAATTGCACGATCAGCAAAATGCCCGAAATATCTCAACCCGAAGAATTCCCAATATCTCCTCCCAATCGAACTTCTTTTCCATGCCAATTTCAAATCCTCCTTCCATCCTTCCATGCAGTATCCTCATAGGGGCATTCGAGAGAGAAAACCTACCCTGAACGGTGGCCTTGGCACCGACAGCGGAAGCCAGACCCATGGTGCCGGCCATGAAGTAGGAGAAGACCTGGTTGGAGCGGGGGCTCTTGTTGGACTTGTATTTGCTGAAGTTAGGAATCTTCAGAGTCGAGCCGCTTTCATTGGCGCTGGCGAAGGGGCTCTGGAAGGAGGACTTCGCATCGGCAACTCCCCTCCGCTGTTGGCAGGAGGCGACGACGGCGCGGGAGGAGGTGAGCTGCTGGCGGGCGCAAGTGCGCAGCAGAGTGTTGGAAGCAGAGGAGAGCGACATGGTGAATGGACCACGAAGGGGATGTCCTCAATTGCGATAAGGGTGGGTGCAAGTGCGAGAGATGGGAGGGCAGGGGAGGCAGAGAAGTGGATGAAGTCGGAAGTGAAGTTGGAGCCAGAGCTTTCGCCTACCCGTGACCCGCTCAGCCAATGAGAGGCCGTGTGATTCCGATCAACCGTCTGTACATTCGAGAATGGTGCATTGAACAACCAATTTCTACAATATTTACTGAGGGAACTTTCTAAAGTTTTGTCTTGAACATATTTGTTTTTGAATTGTTCCTGAATTGATCCAGGCTCACCCTCTTTCGTGGTATCTACAGATGCCTCCCTAACCCGAGGCGACCCGATAATTAAACAAAAAAAACACCCCAAAAGCAACATCAGAAAAACCATATAACTCCAATGCAATATAGGCAAGTCCACCAAAGACTTTTGTGAATGCCGGATAATGTCATTCCATAATAATTCAATCCTTCATCTCCACATCTTGGTCCGGGGCAGCCGCGGCTTCAACTGTTCGATCCGCAATGAGCGCACTTACAGGCACAACTGGTGTCCGCGGAACTGTTGGTGATGAGGCTGTTGATTCATTTGCCTGAGCAGGAGTCTTATTGTCTGGAGTTGAGCCATTTGCCTTGGCAGGTTTAGCACCATCACCATTCAGTGTGCGCTGACCCTTCTCCAGCTCACTCTGCTTGGTGGCTTCCTTGGCCTTGTTTTCTTTGAATTGCTTGTAGGTGGTAGTCTTAGGGATGACGTCGGAGAGGAACTCGAGATTATCAATATGGGACACGGCACTTGCTATAGGAACGAGAAGAATTTAGCTGGGTTCATCTCCGATTTACTTGAGGCCATAGTGCTCGGTACTCACCAAGATCTTTGTATTGAACAGTCTTTCGCGGTTTCCTCTCTGACTTGACCACATTGTGACCTTGCTCGGCAAGGTATTGAATGAACATCTCCTAGAAGTAGACGTTAGCAGCGTGCGCCGAGCGATTGCATGACGGGATGGTTGATGGGACATACAGTCGCCATAGCAATGACGAAAGTCGCATTGTTGGAGCATTGTACAATATCCTCGTCCAGCTGAATGATCTTCTTGATACGAGAAACTGAGACACGGTTAGCTCAATCCAGTCTTGTCAAGAATTCGTATCACTTGTATCGCGTACTAGGGAGGGCACTCTGGCCGGTGATCTCCTCCGAATCGCCGGCGTTCTTTGAAGACATGATAGAATGATGTGATAGACCTCGACAAGCTCAAACAGTTTCCAACAATTGATTGACTGCGTGTTCTGTATTGAGTCCGTGGCAGCAATGTTCTTCGTGAATTCAAGTGAGTGAAGTTGTAAAGGGCAAAAGGTCCAACGCGTGTGCGCGATCTTATCTCAGCAGCCTCCGCAGGTTATCGCTGCTTGGCGCGGACAGCGAACTTCGACACTTTGTCCAAAGCCTCTCATCGCAATTGTTCAACGTCGCCTTCTGTTTGACGACCCATTACTTTATTTTACTGGTGAACTTGAGTCTGGCAAATCTCTTCGAAAATTGAGCTGTATCTATTCAACAGTGACGTGTAATCTCAGACCCCTCCGTCACGGTGGGAGAGCATCATCGATTTCCAAGCCTTTTAGTTCGACTATGGTGATATCACTCCTCCGTTCGATGTTATGAGCTCGTTACACCCACCCACGACACCATTACGGTCGCCTTCTATATTGTCGGAGCGCCGCGACCTGCGCAGGTTATCTGGTAGATCTGTCTCTTCTCAAAGATCCCCTATCGATGCTCCAGCACCCGAACCCCAACCTGCTGCGATTACGGAGGAGATTAGTGAGATCAAACGATATGAAGACTTTACGACGATCGATTGGGTCCAGGATGCAGTATATGAACAAAACTATCGCCGCGCCAAGCGACGGAATGGTGGTGGCTTTTGGGATCAAGAAGGTATCTTTGGCTGGCGTCGCAAGGTGATCGAGTCCTACGATGCTGGTCAAGCCTGGCTTGTGGTGACTCTCGTAGGAATGGCGATTGGGCTGAACTCGGCGCTTTTGAATATTATCACTGAGTGGTTATCCGACATCAAGCTGGGTCATTGCACTACTGCGTTCTATCTAAACGAGAACTTCTGCTGCTGGGGCGCTGAAGGAGGTACGTCGAAACTCCGATGAAACTTATACTGCATGAGCGAAGACTAACGCTGAGCTTCACAGGATGCCCGGAATGGAAACACTGGACTGGCTTCTGGTTTTTCAACTACATCGTTTACTTCTTTTTTGCAGTAAGGCTCGCATCTTCAAAGATCTGCCGTAGTGAACTGGACTGATCTCCATATTTAGGTATTGCTTGCCTTCATCGCAGCAATCCTGGTCAAGACTTTTGCTCCATATGCTGCTGGGTCCGGTATCTCGGAGATTAAATGCATTATCGCGGGCTTCGTTATGAAAGGCTTCCTTGGAGCCTGGACTCTCCTCATTAAATCAATTGCTTTGCCGCTGGCTATCGCATCGGGTCTTTCCGTCGGAAAGGAAGGGCCTAGTGTTCACTTCGCCGTGTGCACCGGTAACGTTATATCGAGATGGTTCGGCAAATATAAGCAGAGTGCCTCCAAAACAAGAGAGATCTTGACGGCATCAGCAGCCGCTGGTGTGGCTGTCGCTTTTGGCAGTCCCATCGGTGGTGTGCTATTTTCACTCGAGGTGTGTTCTAGGATAGTTGGTTATTGACAACAAATGGGCTAACGATTGTATAGGAAATGGCCAACTACTTCCCTCTGAAGACTCTTTGGAGAAGCTATTTCTGTGCTCTAGTCGCAACCGGTGTTCTTGCTGTATGTCATTCTCGTCAATCTCAAAGACTGCAATCACTGACCTGATTAGGCTTTGAATCCCTTTCGAACCGGGCAGCTGGTCATGTTCCAGGTCGAATATGACCGTACCTGGCACTTTTTTGAACTGATCTTCTTCGTGTTTCTTGGTGTTTTTGGTGGCTTGTATGGTGCTCTTGTGATCAAATGGAATCTCCGGGTTGCAGCATTTCGCAAGAAGTATCTTGCCCAACACCCCATTGCCGAGTCTGTGGTCCTTGCCGCGCTCACTGCAATCTTATGCTACCCTAATATGTTTTTGAGGATCAACATGACCGAGATGATGGAAATCCTCTTCCGCGAATGTAAGGGTGGCCATGATTATAACGGACTCTGCGAGTAAGTAGCACTCCTCTTCTAGAATGTCGCAGAGGAACACGATTTCTGACTCTTTGCATAGGAAGAAAAATCGGTTGGCAATGGTTCTGTCTTTGGCTGTCGCTACTATCCTACGTACTGGCTTGGTTATTATCTCCTATGGGTGCAAGGTGCCAGCAGGCATTTTCGTCCCATCAATGGCTATCGGTGCATCCTTTGGTCGTATGGTGGGTATTATAGTGCAGGCACTATATGAACACTTCCCGGATTCTGCTTTCTTCGCATCATGCGAGCCAGATGTTCCCTGCATTACGCCAGGGACATATGCCTTCCTAGGTGCAGCGGCTGCACTTAGCGGCATCATGCATCTTACAATCTCAGTTACTGTCATCATGTTCGAGCTCACGGGTGCCTTGACCTATATCTTGCCGACTATGGTATGTTAAGCCGGACTACCCTGGGAATAATGAATGCTAATACCATGCCATATAGATCGTCGTTGGAGTAACAAAAGCAGTGGGAGACCGATTCGGTAACGGCGGCATCGCAGATCGAATGATCTGGTTCAATGGCTTCCCATTCCTCGATAACAAGGAAGACCACGTTTTCAACGTCCCCGTCTCTCACGCAATGACCACAGACCCGCTCACCCTTCCTGCATCTGACTTCCCTGTACGTGAAGCAGAGCACCTGTTGAATGACAACAAGTTCCAGGGATTCCCGATCGTCGAGGAACGCAGCAATAAAATACTCGTTGGTTATATCGGCCGCACGGAACTTCGTTACGCGATTGATCGCGCACGTAGTGATGGACTCCTCTCTCCTCGAGCTCGCTGCGTCTTCACTAAAGAAGCAGCAGATGCATTAGTCGCGCGAAGAGCTTCTGTTCCGCGAACCCCTCATCAAGCGGATACTTTTGATGCAATCCAGACCAGCGTTGGTGCTGGCTTCGTCGATTTCTCCCGCTATGTTGACCATACTCCACTCAGTGTTCACCCGCGTCTTCCACTTGAAACAGTTATGGAAATATTCAAAAAGATGGGACCGCGGGTTATCCTCGTTGAACACCGCGGTCGTCTTACTGGTCTGGTCACCGTCAAGGATTGTCTGAAGTACCAATTCAAGGTGGAGGCTGAGGAGCATGCTCTTGCAGCAACCACTGCATCGGAATTCTCTCAAGCCCCCCTAGGAGGTCATTTGAGTACTCCTGCTACTGAAACTTTGGAAGAGCGCATCTGGCGGATCATCCAGTCTGCGATTGGATTTGTGTCTCACCCTCGTCGTCCTGTGCATCTGGGTGAACGGGATCGTTCTGGACAGCAAGAACCAACAGGCATTCTAGATGGAACAGAAGATGATGGGCTTGTCGAATTGGAGGAGAGAGAGGAGCGGCATGGTCGATCTCTTCGCCGTTGACTGTAATAATTATGTGAATATAAGCTGATAGAGATGTGTTGGTGCATTATATACAAAGCGTTGCTAGTGATATTCACCTGATGCTATTTCCACAAAATTGCTTTTCCATTAATTCCAAGAAAGTTGCTACTGAAATTACCTAGCACCATTAGTAGAATATCTTACCTATGATAGGTAGGTATCTCCGATCTCAGAAGTTGGAGAGTTTGCAATCCCCAGTTGAATACAAAGCGTAGAACAATCGCGTAGTTCGGTTACTCGTGGGTGGGACAAGACGCCAATTGACTTCTAATGTAACATGTGTCCAAGTCCAGGTCCAAGCTTAGAGCCTCAAACTGTTCATTTATAGTATGAAAAGAGATAATCTGTAATATATTATATGCTATCATATCGCCATCAAAAGAATAATCCATTACGCCCCCTCACGCATCCCAACTAAGATACACCCAGCACCCATCATCGCCGCACCCAACCACCATAATCCACCCACCGCCTCTTGAAATACAATCATACCAAGGAACGCCGTAGTCAAAAAGTTAGAGGCCGTATTTGTAATTGAGACTTTTGTGGTGGAGGGGCCGGCTGTGAGGGCGCGAGTGAAGAGTGCCCACATGATGACGTTGCAGAGGACGTTAAGACCTAGACAAGCCTGTTGAATAGAAGTTGTGAGCATATAATCTCAGGGAAATATACATATATAGAAGGAGAGCAATGAAGACGTACGCCGCGAACAAGGAGCTCTAGGAATGGGGAAGAATCGAGACCGAAGAGGTGAGCGAGGGATTGCGCAAAGGCTGTGGTGTGATTATCGGTCGTGCTGCGGTTGTCAATTGATTAGTCTATGAGTTAGAAGTGAAGAATTGCTTTGCTTCTCTGAGTAGGTCTGATTAACTTACAGTTTTGCGAACAGGCCGTTCAGGGCTGCAAAGGCGCCGCTGGCTACGGCGATGAGAATCCAGGGGGAGCTGGTGGATTTTTGAGTCGTTGAAGAGGACATGTCGATCTGTATATACCTCCGCAGGGGATAAATTGGCGTATCTATAAGCGGGATACCGTGTATATAGCTGGTTTGGGTCAGAATGGGAGGAAATAAGAGGGTTGAAGGTCAACCGGAGAGGTTGGAAATGTCGCCAAGCCGAAATGATAAGAGATAGCGGAGTGATCGGCGGAGATGGGGAAGTATACAAAAGGGCAATGGGGTATATCCAAGTCGAATTATGGAGAAAAATGAGACTGGCAGATTTATTCGCTAGCTATATATTGTATATATCAAAGCATGATCTATGGTGACAGCCTCTGCAGCCGCCACTGCGCATTATCCCCGGCGCCATCAATCCGAACGTATCGGAATCGATCATGAAGACGACTCCGACGACCTTGCCAGAATTCAACTGACTCGGGAACGAGTCGAACACCTCCCCAGAAAGGAGGAAGGGGAATTTGTTCCACCCCTTCGAATTTCTTTTCCATTTCCTTAACCCATTGCTCAAGCAAAGCCCGTCCATCATCGATGTCCGTCTCGTCGATATTCGCCGGGATATCAACACCAGAAGTCGATCCTTCAGCCGGTTGAAGCTTCGCAACACTCTTACGACGTTGATGGTTTTCCATCTGTGAAGGCTCAGCAGACCATAATACCCGACTTTGCCAGCTAGCCCAAGCACCAATCTGACTTCCGCGTTCACGAGTACGCCAGTACAGTTCGCTTTCCTCACGACTCAGTGGCTCCAGAAGACCTTCTACACGAACCTGACGCTCAACAGTAGACCAACAGAAAGTCAAAGCACCCCATTTGTTGCCACCGGCGAGTCCTACATCACCGGGCTCGGGCATCGAGCCTATCGCATCCGCTCCGCTGGTATCTTGCCCGAAGACTTGCGCACCCTTACCCTCACGACTGCCCCAATTACTGTACACGACCCATCCTCGTTCATCCAGCTCCTTCAGATATAAAACGCGGGAGCTAATCCGACCCGAAGGAAGGGACGCCGTTGCAAGGGTACATGTCTCTGGTGCTGAGCTCGCCGGTAAACGCGGGTCGCGGAACCAGGCATTGAATTGGCGTAGTGGGTTTGTGCCATGGATTTGTGATACAGTCAAGGGAGGATTGGTCACGAACTGATGTGCCCGGGCAGGGTGGGACACCATTTGGTTCTCGGAGGCGGAAGTGGGTGTCGAGGTAGCAGATCGGAGAGCTTCGCCGGGGGCAAGGTGAGATGGAACTGCAGATTGAGGGATCGGTGGGGTGGCAGATGCATTTGGAGTTTCTGAACCAGCTTCAATATCACCCGGTGCAACTTTAAAAGAAAGCAATTTTGTCAGTTTCTAAGCTCCAGCGAGGGTTCATCAGTTCCCCGCGGGGTAGCTTTCCCCCTTGGCTTGCGCGTGGTACAAGAGCTGAAGCTCAGCAGGGTCTCATTTCGTACAGATAAATTTCTTTGGACGTCGTGATTCGGCGTCTGGATTTACTTGATTCTGTGACATCTTGGATCTGGAGTTGGTGGCAAGTCTGGGAGTGGAAGAATGCCAGGCTCGAAGGTGGGGTGGTTGGCAGACGTTGCGGATTCTGATGTGGAGAAACGATTGGAGGCTGGGGGAAGCAAGAGAAGAGAGATGATGCAGCATAGAATATGAACAAGGGATAGTATTCAATTTGGAATACCGTGATATGCGAAAAACGAAGAATGAAGAATGAAGAGGGATGTTGACGAGGGCAAGTCGACCCAAACTGCTCGATTTGGTGGAAATGCCCGATGCGGCAGATCGATCTGATAGTCGCCGAGGAAAGACATCATCGCATTAATTGATACTGTATACAATGTATATATGGGGTATAAAACTAGGAGTAACATAAATGCTGATATAATAATAATAATACCATTATCGGCAAAAATCCAGTTACTATCATCCACTTCATAAATTAGTCCATTTCCACTTTGCTCCCACTAAACTATGCTATGTAGTAAGCACTCTTATTTCCTCCGTGTCCATGAATTTGTATCCACTAGTGACTGGAGTCACTAGCAAACCCTCCGAAAGGCCTTGGACTTGTTGTAATCAATCTTGCTGTGTCCTATCGCCTTGCCATCGTGATTTCCTTGGAATTTGAGGATTCCTTCCTGTGCTCCAAATGTGACATCAAGACAATATCCGTTGCTAAGGTAGTGCCGCCTACCGTCGTGTACTTTGGACCGAAACCTAGAGAGATCAACCTTGCTGAAATCACTTGTGATGGATCCAACTTCGTAAACGGCAGCTAATAAGGTATGGTCAGCCAACATATGGTCTTTGGTCATACAGCTCAACCACTCAACTCGATTCAACCTTATCCGGAGCATCCATGAGATCACAGGCAAGCAATGGTGATGTTATTTGCAATGTCTCTTCTTCGAAATCGACGTCGACTGGAATAGATCGAGTATCGTTTTCGTGGTATTGTTCTCCCTGTTGAAAATAATCAGCGACAGCCATTGACTTTGTGTTATCCCAATATGTGAATAGCCATTTGTCTTTCCTCTTATGTCTAGAATATTTTCTGACAAGGCCATTTTCGTTGAATTGTCGGCGTGTGACCTCCTTTCTTATGCTGTGTACAAAGTCTCTTCACACTAAAACGCTTCGATGTAGTTTACCTTGTGGATGATCCATTCCACATAGCCCCGAATGATTGTTTCGCCCGTAACCGGGTGGAAAGTAAGATCATCTTCACGATCAACGCCCTCTCGGAATGGGCGCCAGCATTCGTATCCGTAGTGTCGTCGGCATCGTCTGGTTGTGGACTGAAGACCTTGAATGCCCCGAAGAGCAGCACCCTGGACAATGGCGGCTTGCCTTGAATTTGAAATGATATTCTATTAGTCAACTGAACAAGAACATTGGAAGTCCGGAGAGTACTTGCGGGTTGCTAGGAACAGTAATCGTAATATCCCGAGACCCAAATTCGTTCTGGAAGGCTTCGTACAGATATTCAGAGTCACCAAAACCGCCCACCAGGATGATTTGCTAATAAAGATCAGTACAGCAAGGAGACATGTTCTGAGTTCCATCATATCATGTACCTTGATTATGTCTTTTCCGGCCTCATCACGGGCTTCTTCGATCTGCTGGCCCACGAGACCGAGAATGTTCTGAACGACTGGGTCAAAGATTGACTGGAGGTCATCCCTTATTGCAAGTCAACGACTTATATCCTGAAAAAGAAAACAGCTTCAGCATCGCCGAATATCATACCTTGAGATAAAAACTAGCCGCTCGTCGGGATCAAAGTATTCAGAATCGCACTCATTGACTTTCATATTAAGTGGAAGCTGATATTCGGTCTTCTCGTCTGAAGGGCCGAAGTTGCGCTTCGCCGACTCAAAGGCCCTCATAAACTCACTTCCTGGTCCTTTTAATCTCAGGGGAAGACAGTCGAATGAAGCACCGAATCTTGCAGACATTAGTTCGTAGAAGTTGCGATCTACGGCTGTCGATCCACATTTCGCGCCTTTGCAATGTTAGAAGATGATAGCGGTGTTAACTTTCTGAAAATAACTTGCCAGTTCCAGTGCATAGCTCTTCGAAAGCCAGCTTAGGCTCTTGTTGAGTGATCAGGTAAGTGGTGATGTCCTAAAAAATCAACGTCATATATCACGTATTGATAGCCTTAAATAGTGCCACTCACCACCGTCCCGCCTCCACAATCGCAGACTAGAATGCCTTCATTAATCTATTAAAAAAACGAAGAGAGGATATTAGTGGCTTATATCACCGGGAAGAGGGAAAAGGTGTTCCCACCTTCACTTTTGCACCAAGTCCCTTTCCAGAACACTTTTTCAAAGCCGTGATAGCAGCAGCTTCGGGCTCAGGGATCAAATTGATCACGTCTTGTGGCCGAGAAGAATCTTTTGCAAAGCCTGCACGATGAGCAGCCTCAAGTGTTGCATCTCTTGCACTATCCGACCAGATAGCTGGAACAGTGAACCAAAATTCGAGTGGCGTAATGCGAAGTACTTCCGGTGTAATTTGCTTCGAGAGTACCTTGAGAACGCATTTGTAGACTTCAGACAGGTAGTCTGCAGCTACATCTACGGCACTCTTGTGATCTGGAAGCTGTAAGATGCCAATATGACTTGCTCGTTCCAGAGTCTCATCGTCGAATTCGGTCAAAGGGGTGCCTTCATCCAAAAGCAGTTTGAACCAGGAATACGATTTCGTGCCGGGTTCAACTTGGAATCCCCAAAGATCAGTGGCAATCCGAGGATTATCTGCAGCATATGCAATGCGCGAAGGTGTTTTGAGAACATAATCAGTATCGCGTGTTGGACCGGGCCATCTGCCGATGACTGCGATATCATTGATATCGGAACCCTCAGAGCTCACATAGCAGGCACCTTTTCCAGTTTTGTTCAGTGAGTGGTTCATCTCGTCGTTATTCTTCAATTTGACATTACCAGTGTATGTGGTACCAAAGTCGATCCCGATGATGATCTTGCGTGCTTTGGAAGCCAAGGAGCGAGCTGGATTGGATAGGACAGACCGACAGACACGCCCATGGTTTGCATTAGCTGGAGTTCCGTTACGAGTAGATCGAGGCGTTTGAGAAGATCGAAATGGCCGAGAAGATCGAGAGATTTGAGAAGATTGAGATGACTTAGATGGTCTTGACTTGGAGGATGATCTTCTCTTAAAGATAGCCATGTTAAGATAGTCTGGATAACTTGAAGTAGAAAGCTGTAAAGAATGTGGTGGTGAAAGGATGTAGTAGGTGGAGAGAAAGAGAAAGAGAAAGAGAAAGAGAAAGAGAAAGAGAAAGAGAGAGAAATAGGAAAGCGGGTGGAAAGAGGAAAATGAAGGAGAATGACAATTCACTTGAAGTGGAAAAGTATTGAAGAAGGTGAAGAAGGAAAGGAAGAAGAAAAAGGAGTAGAAAGAGAAGAAGAAAGAAAAGAAGAAAGATGAGTGGAAGGAAAAGAGGGAGGCCCATTTTGATAGACTTGAATGAGAACTTCACTTCTGCCAACCTCACATCTTTTTGATAGCCACAATTTCACACTCCAAACCCCCTAAGTCCTCAATAGTAAGAATCACACTCCCTTTCTCCTTTTCCTTCTCGTCTTTCTTGTGCAGATTGAATCTTTCGCATACTCTCATCCCAAATCTTATAAGTGAAGATCAGTCGGTCAGGTGAGCTTCTACTTCAGGGAATCGTTCGCGACGTGGCCCTCGCTTTGACAAGCCATCAAGAACATATCCAATTGGAAGAATTAACAGAGTTCTTACTTGATCAGTGACTCTTCATCGCTTTATGATCCAGGGGGTATCGAAGTCATGGCACCCAAACAACCTGATACAGGCAGCAATCGACCCCATACTCGGAGTCAGTCGGGTCTGAAACTCGTCTTTCAGGTAAGCACATTGCACTCGCTTTCTGTTTGATCGCAAGTATCATAACATGTTTGCATTTGACTCAAGAATCCACGATATGATGGCATTTCTTGTAGTCCGCAGGCAGGCTATGAAAACGCTTCGACGCCGAAATGCTTTATCGAGGAGTATGAAGCTCATTATGTTCAAAACAAGGGCGACAAATCATCACTGAAACACCAAATTCAAAGTCTACAAGCAGAACAGCAGAAGCTCCATGCATCAGCACTTCTCTTAAAACTAACGCTTCAAGATCTACAAGCTGCAAACGCAAAGACCAATGCCGCCATTGATTTGCTGCAGCAACAATTTCAAGGTCTGACAACGGAGGAGCAGGAAGTGACTTTGAGAATCCATTCACTACGGCAGATGGTTGAGGACCTACAGCATGAAAACACCGAGCTCAAAATCGAAAGCTCCCTCCGACAGCGACGAATGGAAATTCTAAAAGACGAACATCAGGTACTTCATTCAACGACCTCTGCCCTACAGGAACGTATTCAACAGCTTCAAGCCGAGAAGGAGGGTCTCATAGAGACTGCAACTTCACTTCAGCAGCAGGCTCTCAAACATATCGAGAAGGGGGATTGGGCACCTAAGGAAGATAATTTGATTCGAGAAGAATTCAGTGATCTTCAAGAGGGTATCCGGCTATGGTCGCGAAAATATGGCGCTGGCGCGGTATCTGACCTCGATTATTTGTGCGAGGAAACCAGAAACAGTATCATCAGCGACTTGCGGAAAGGAGGATATTGCTCCGAGTCGAGCTGGGATACCTTGATCCAAAAGTCAGGAGGATATCATGACAAGATCCCAACTCTACTTCTTCAAGCAATGGTAGCCAAGGATATCTTTACGGAGATCTTCCACCCTTTCTTCCCTTTCACGCCGGACCCAATTAACACCACGCCTGATCTACCTACTCCAGTGCAACTTGACCGTGTCTATAGAGATATGAGACTTGGTGAGACACTACGCCAATTTCTGATCCAATTGGTATCATACAGCTAACTCCACAATGATAGTCGATGCCAGCAAAGCCCATATATGGCGATCTCAGATGTTGCGGAATCTATTTTCTCAAATAAAATACCAAGCGCATCAAGCTGCAGAGCATCGAATGGCAAAACTTCTCAATAGTCATGTTCGCCATCTTTGTAAACTTGACATTGATCTCGGTCCAGGCGAAGCCGAATTGCAGCACATCGGCAAGAAAGCTGTCAATTTAGCCCTGTCTCTTTGGACACAACGAGAATATCTGATTATAGGTAATCAGGACAAGTTTCCGGTCTTCAAAAGCTCGTGCAAAATCATTACTGCGCACCGATTGCATCATCTCGATGACGAAGATGAAAGGCTTGATGGAAAGGAGATACTACTTTGTGTCCAACCCACCATCATCGCCAAAGGGAATAAAGATGCAGAGGACTATGACAAGATCAAGGGGTGGGCTAAGGCGACAATGTTCCTGAAAGAGACAGATGGTTGATGGGCCCTGAATCGATAATCTATCGAGATAAGCAAGGATTTATCTGACGTATTTATTCTTACTTTGAATTTTAAGGTACTCATTCACTTTTTTTGTATTTCTCTTGGGGGCGTCTAGTAGCGCCATGCAGAGTAGAGATGGGTCTATAAAACATCAAAGCATGATCAAATGGTATACACATCACAAACCACCTTTTTAAACGCCAAAACCACGCTGAATGCCAGAACAAAAGAAAATCAATCAAAATCAAAGGAAAAAAACGCAAGGATGTCCCCCAAAACCAAGAACCAAAACCAGAACCAGGTAAATTAACCAGTCCACATTTGTCCCCTGCCCTACAAGCGCCGAATCGGATAAGCCCACACCGAGGCTAAGGGATCCAGCCCTAGCAAGGTGATGTAGGGACTGTAGTATGTAAATCACAACATCATTAAAGTGATATCAGACCTGGTGTCGTTTTGTTCAAACAGATCAATCAAAAAATAAAATCAGGTAGGAAAGAAAAAGGGGAATCGGAGTTCGATGTTCGAATTTAGGCGGAGGGAGAACCACCGACGAGATCGATGATTTTGCTGGCCACGGCAGACGGGTACCCGCGAGACATCATCTCCTGGACGATGTTGGAAGCGCTAGCACGGTCATCAGCAGTGAGGAAAGCACGAGTCATAGCTTCGTAGGTGCTAGGCTCGCGCTTCTCGAGGCCGATGCTGTCATAGATGGCCTTGGCCTTGGAGACATCGCCTTCAGTGGCCCATCCGTGGATGAGAGTGTTGGCAATGTAGGCGGTCATCTCGACGTTCCGCTGGAGCATGCTCTTGACGACCTCTTCAGTATCAGCGACGCGGTTGTTGGCGACCATTGCCTCGAAAAGGGCCTGGTACAGGCAGGGCTGCGGGCGAACGCGGCGGTCCGAGACGACAGAGTCGAAGACCTTGCGGGCGGCTGGAAGATCGTTTTGAACACAGCCCTTGGCGTGAACCAGAGAGGCGTAGTGAACGGCATCGGGTTGCTGACCGGCAGCCTTCATTGATTCGAGAACCTTCTCCGCAGCGTCCATGTCGATTGGCTCAAGGGAAGCGTGGGCGTCAATGAGCAGCTTGTAGGTGTGCATGGTAGGCTTGATGTTGCGAGACTGCATACGCTCATAGTAGGACAGAACCTTGCTGATGTCACGCTTAGTGTTGAGGAAGTACTGGATCATGGAGTTGTAAGGAGCAGGACGGGGTTTGTAGTTGGGCATAGACTCCATCTCCTCGAACATCTCTTCGGCAAATCGCTCGTCACTGACACGGCAAAGAGCGTTGACAATAGTACCGTAGGTGACGCTAGTCGGGCGGACGTTGTTAGCACGCATCTCGGCGAAGTAAGCCAGACAATCATCGATACGACGGGCCTTTCCGAGCTTTCCAATAAGAGCGTTGTACAGGAAAGACGTAGGTTCAATGCCCTCGACAACAGCACGGTGGAAGATCTTCAGAGCCTCAGTGGCCTCGTCAAAGGTCTTAGTAGACTCCTTGAGGGTGGTGATGTACAAGCCAAAGGTGTTAGCAGAGGGTGCAGATCCCAGGCCAAGCAGCTCCTGGTGGAATTGACCAGCCAACTGACGATCTCCAACAGTAAGACAAGCAGCAACCATAGCGTCCAGTATAGAAACCCAACCGTACTTAACGGCGTTGTGAGCGGGATTCAGAGGGATGTCAACCCGAGCCATGCCGTGAATTTCGTGAACCAACTCCATGCGGCCAATCTTGGCAGCAGCAGTAATCATCTTAGCGTATGTGATGTAGCGAGGATGACGACCAATGCGACGCATGTTCTTCAGACGAATCAGTGCCTCATTGAGATGGACATCAGCTCGGCCAGTGGTTTTCTCAAGCTCTTCCGCAATGATGGCAGATCCACGGAAATCAGTGACATGAGCATAAGGATCGAAGGAGTCTGGGCTGATGGAAGGCGTAGTGATCGATGTTTCGGCCATAGATACAGGGCTGCGACGATCAGAAACCATGGAACCCTGGCTAGAAACCTCAAGGTGATCCTGCCATTTCTTAACAATATCGGGACGGCTGGTGTAAAGCTTAGCGACAGCCTGGTCGATCAGAGTAGAGGTGTACGCATCAAGCGGAAGAGAAGCTGCCAGAGCGGTCTCGAGCATGTGGGCAAAGCGGACGGGGTGCGCGACATCAAACACCATGGCACTGTTGTTGGCGAGCATACCAGCCTGGACCTGAAGGGCCAAAGTAAGGTCAGTCGGGCTCATTTGGGAAATGCCCATGGGGCCCAGACTGGCAACAGCATGCTCGGCGAGAGGTGAGACTAGACCGCCGTTCTCAACCATAGACCAAAGAAGGGTCATACTAGATTGAGGTGAGAGAACAGCGGCCGTCTGCATCAGGACACGGCCGAAGAGGTGAAGAGACTCGGTGATCTGCTCCCTGATTGAAGCGCTGACAGTGGAATCTTTGGCAGAAGTGTTGCGGATACGAGAGAACATGTTACGAGCCTCGTGCAGGCCTTCATCGACATTGCCACTCTTCAGTTGGGCAAGGGTGTACATAGCGGTCGGCTGAACCATATCCGGAGTTGCCTGACCCACAGTGTTCAACATGATCCACAAGGATCGGGCCGCCGAGACGTTGCCTTGACGAATGTGAAGAGCAAGTAGGGAGATGGCGGGCGCTTGACGGACGGATGGTGCTGTCGAAAGACGATCGTAGGCTTCGGACGCGGTGGTGAGATCACCAGCATCGGCCGCGGCTATGCAAATTTGGGAAATGGCCTGATCGCGGGCCTCATCATGCAATTGAACCTTAGCCTGCTCCAGAGCCGTGCTATAGTCGCCGGTCTTGAGCGAGTGTCGCACCAGACCATCCTGGACAATAACTTCTTCGATGACTGCCCATCGACCCTCACGGTTCTCTGTGACTTCATCGAACGAAGAACGGATTCGGTCCAGGAAGTGCAGAGCACCTTCATCCTTGCCGCAAGTCAGATAAGCACGAATCAGAGCTGCATAAACTTCTCCATCAAGACGCTTGACGATGCTGAAGACGCCGCTATCGTCGGAGACAGCCAGGGACCGGTATTCGTTGTAGCATTCCACGGCGCTCTTGAGGTCACCAACACCTGCAAAAGCATCGATCATGAATGGGAATATGGTCGCGTGGGGAGTGACGTCCTGCTGTTCCATGTGGGAGTAGATGCGAATCATATCCTCCACCTTACCCTCACGAGCACAAGCGATGATGAGCTTGCGATAGAGATTGACAGGCAAGGCAAGTCGTGAGTGTCGAGAGATAGCAGTGTTGAAAAGCTTCACAGCGATGGCCAAGGAGTGGTCTTCCGCGAGGATTTCGCGCTCCAGCTCAGATGACTGGAGCATGAATTTACCAGGCTCTTCCATGCCGCCAAAACGAGCCCGTTCCTGTTCCAAAACCTCCTTGGCATCAATCGTCCCATGGGCTTGACTGACGAGCAGCTCAACCAGTGTCTGGTAGGTGTCTTCGTCGGGAATGACCCTACGACGAAGCATATCAGAGTAGACGTCCAGCGCCTTGGGAATCGCCTGAGCGGCTTCGGGATGGAGACGGATGGCAGCGATTAGAAGAGCGTTGTACGCCTCCACGGTCGGAGTGAGACCATCGCGCAAGATTGACTCAAATGCGACGGGGATCTGGGAGTATTTCTGCTCCTGTGATAACTGCACGACGTGGTTGGATGCAATCAGGGCAGCTTCCGAGATAGCCTCCGATGAAATGATAGATTCCTCGGTAGCGGTCTCGGCGGCGGTTTCGGCCTCATTCTCGCCCATCTCTAACGTTTCCTCGGCCTTGGCCTGCTCTTCCTGCATCTGAATTTCCCGGGCAACAGCCTCCTCCACTTGAGCGTTGACATTCTCGTTCGCGGCAGCTTTGGTTGGGTGTGGCGGTTCGGGAGAAGCTGTGCGCTCCTCCTTGACATCCTCAAGATCCTCGTTGGGCTTCCAGCCGATCCGGCGCTTATACTGAAACTGTCTCCAGTCACTATCATCGCCGGTTTGCTGGGCATGCTGCCAGGCAGCATAGTAGGCAGCTAGGCCGAAATCCCCAGATCCTGAGCCACCCTGGCTAGCCTTCGCGCCCGCGCCTGATGAACTTGAGGCGTTCGAGAAAGCATTCTGGAGTTGTGTACGGGAGAACTTTGCGGGTTGTGCAGCGAGGGAGTTGAAGGTGGTCGACGAGGCATAAGTGGACTGCGACGCCGCAACTACCGATTGAGCATAGCCATGGGTGAAGGCTTTGGTGAAACTCTGGCGCGCGAGGTGGGTAAACGGTTTAAAAACCATTTATCTTGCGGGAGACCTCTTCAGATCGAAGAGGCAATGCTAAGAACGCGTCAAGTTAGCAGTGAATGACGGGGGTAGAATACGCGCATACACGCGAGTTTGATGGAGATGACATACCTTGCACTCAGAAAAATAATCGAAGTGCAGGTTCATTGAACGACTCTACGCCGTCAATGAACGCGCTAATACAAAGATGATGGGTGAAAATGATCACAAAAAAAGACCAGTATGAGAACCGGTCTATTGACAATAGTTTGAGGAAGAAAGAAAAAGGAGGGGAAGAGGATAAAAAAAAATAAGACAAAGTCAGAGATTCTGGAAGGAGATGGAGTCGCACAGGTGGGTTTCCTTAGGGCCGATCCTATCCGGAGAATCTACAACTGCGACTAGTGAACTATACTCTTCTGTAAATAATTGTATGTAGTCAGATTGATATCCGGTAGATTTGTCTGGTGGTATATACATATACTTGAGATATCTATCATATCCTGTTCGTATTTCTATCTCTCGAGGTAGTTTTCACAGCCATCACACACGTCAACCGAGGATAATGTCTACAAAGTACAGATCGAGTACATTCCAGACAGTACAAAATGTAGCAGGCCCGCAAGTACCCGCGGGAAATGTCAGAAGTACTCCGTGGACCGGTTCCTGCCAGCAGGTCATCTGCCCATGACTGACCCACCAATCACAACCGCGCAAAAGGGCTGATTCCCCCTGAATGAGTCACTTTTCTTCCGGTTCGTTTTCTTCCTTTTTCTTCCTTTCCTTCGGACTTGCGCCCCTTTTCCCCGACTCGGACTCGGCCTCCCGGGCTTAACGGTCTTTGCATCTCCGTAAAGCTGAGAATAAGCTTGATTGTGTGTGTATATTTTGAGTTGTTTATTATTTGGAGTCTTATTCTATAATGACTATCATCATATTCTGGAATGACTTTGATTTTTCTGATATTCTAGATTCATGAAATATTCTGATCAATCATTTGTTTCGGATCCTTGCGTGCAGCAGGGACTTGATCGAGACGTGTCGTTTGAAAATTGAAACCGTGGCTGAATTGGCGGAAAGCTGTCGGTGCCAAGACTCCCGAATCCCGATGCTGAATAACCTTGTCACATGACTCGATTACTCAAATCTGGCAGTCGAGGCTATTCTTATTCTCCAGTAAAGTTATATCACGTGTAGCCAACTCATCTTGTATAAGACACTTACTGTACACCCTTGCTACAACTAACACGAATGAGGAGGAATTCTCTCCTGAGCATAGAAGCATCTCAAACTGAGAGTCATTTAACTCGGTGGACAAAATCACTATCAAACGAGGAAGCATATTGCACTCTAATATTATGCAGGCTTGATCATTTCATATTGACAGATTGTTGAAAGAAAGAAAATTCAGATGATGCTGTATTGACACAATATCTAGTCCTAGGCCACGAGCTACCGTACACATATTGCAATGCAACAACGCGAAAAGTTCGAGAATATAATTACTATCGACAAAAAATAAAGAATAACATTGTTTCATTTGCTCGTTAAATTTGTTCTAACTATCAATTCCAAGTATATCCCTCAAATAATTCTGATAAAGATATTCAAACGTAGTGTACTGTACCTACAGTATCGATTTCGACGCTGACAATTTCCCGCCTTGTGTGTACATATGTACTTCAGTATGTAACTACCATGTACTTCGTACACTTGCATAGCCCCACCCGTTCTGATGTCAGGAAAATCTAAAGAGGAAAGCCGGTTTCCGGGGACAATTCATCCTGGTTGAGTGTGGAATTCAGTTCACTCTTACGAGTCCTTTTACTATGTAGGCCACCTACCATTTGGAAAATGCCAGCACATGGAATGGCCCCGTTTAAGTATCCCGGAAAACAGGGGTGAGCAGCCACCCGGAACCAAAGTACCAATCGTCTTACCAAAAATCAATTACTCTATGCAACAGTAACAGTCAAGGTACCCGGGCTCAAAACACTTCAATATACTTTAGATTGCCAACATGTATGCGAAACCTGACGTCAGACGGTTTCTATTGATAAGAATTGTCGACGCTCGGACGCTGGAATGGGAAACATCGCGCTGTCGATCGATTCCTTCGTCCCGTGGACCCCCAACCTTGATCATCGCTGGGGGAGGGGAAAGAAGAGGGGTTCCTCATCTAACGCCCACATGGTCAGCAGCGTTGAATTCGGATTCTATTTACGGTTGGACCCTATCGCTTAGAGCTACCCCATACCATTGTCCTATTTTGTCGTTTTGTCATCAAAAACTATACTCCTGTAGTCTTAATTTTGTCAAGTCATTCTGTACGTACAAGCGTAGCCCTGCCAAAGGCGAGGGTCACCATTGTATCAAATTTCAAGACCCCAATACTGGTAGTAAACTAATATTCCATGTTCTAATATCTTGTATATACTTCAATGTTTCTGTATCTCTCGCTCCAGCGAATTCTTCTTGTTTCCCCACGGAAAATTGAATGGATCATATGGAGAGGGCTATGTCAAAGTAACACTTGGACCAGCAATTTAGGTCCACCAGAACCCGCATTCAAGATGTGTTGATATTGGAAAGGAAAAGACTTGCATTCGCTCGACTTGGAGTGGGCTCAGCCAAGCGGACCTCTGAAAAGACGTACAACGTCGAAATATGCAAAGGTAAAAACAGAATTAGAATAGATGTAGATATTTCCCCAACTTTTTGGAGTTTGAATGAGCCTGATTACTATCAACATGAAAAATATAGACAATTTCCAAGATAATTAAGGTTACCCTAGATCCCAATCAGATTCATCAAGATTATGTTTGGATTTCGCTCTGGAATATGCCATTTCTGCAGTAAAACTTTGCCCACTGTGACGAGTTACACAGTAGATAGTCTCTACATAGCGAGATTTTTCAGATGAGTTGGTCCACTTCACTCCACCGCGTGTCAGAAATTGCATCATCGGCTCTCTGTATGTTGATCCCTGCGGTAGACTAGAGCAGCATGTATCATCTGTACCTGGCAAAGCAGTCAGAGTACAGTGTTCAGTTTGGATGTACCCACTCAAAGCCTATTGTACATGTGCGCTCTACGAGAAGCTGCTCTGCATTTTCTCAGATACTAATGAGTGTAGTACACACATGCAATCCCACTTATATAAAAGTGGTGCCACGCTCGTACTCCATACACAAAACAATCCATCGGCTAAACGCTTGGCGGAAGAACAGCGGAAAGAAGCAATGCCAAGAAAAATCCGAGCGTACTCGGAATCTCCCGTCAGCCTTTGAAGCACAGAACCAACTAGCCTCGACTCAGATTCATACCTTCGGCATGTCTGATGGAGCATTCTACCCTTTTAGGAACATACACGTGACCGGCACCGGATATACGGGCAGAGTTGCAAGTCTCGGATTTGCTTGACCCTTCGCCCTACCACCCGCCGATCATCGTGAGTGGAGCACGGATGTGTGGGTCTGGCAGTGGTCTCCATGGCGTTATTCAATCAACACTCAATAACATTTTTACATTGTATCTGGTCCACTACCAGCGCCATGGCCACATGGTCATAGTGGATTGTCTTCTTTGGTAAATTCGCACTTTTTAATTCTTCTTCAATTTTCATTTTTCTTGTCCTAGTATACTTCTCACGGAAAAAAGCCTCTCGGGATACGGATGTCCGCGGCTCTATCGCGGTTTTACGCGCCCTATAGGGTACTCCGTACAGCCTTTCTAATTTCCGAGCCACTAGTGCCATGTAGTCGTGGACAGGGTCTTCATTAATGTAAATATCTCTTATGAAGCTGCAAGTCTGTATTAAGCACGGAATACGAATATGTAAATGGACGCGTGTCCGAAGTAGAGCATTTCCTTTGAGAGGTACAAAGGCTAAGGTTGTCTACATACAGTATGTAGCAGCGGGAAAAACGGGCCTGCAGGGAATCTGTGACTCACAAGAGGGGTAGCTTGATTTGATCGGCTTGCAGCACTTAGGTACATGTATTAGGGAGCTTGCATGAAGCTCGCTGAGGACCGCGGAGAGTCCGCACTTTATACTAGCCTACATAGTATAATGGCTTCATCTACATAGTAAGGCATGGGCTGATGTACGATGATGTACCCCAATTCAAGTCACATCCAATGCTCGGACATGGATTGTTTCTACGGAGTACTATGTACATATCACACACTACAATCAGAATTGAGTATTCATCGTCGATACTAAATCCGGTGGGTCTAGATCGTCGCACCCATGACGATACTCATTTCATCGCAAGGACCCTTCCCGCGTCATCCGTATCTGAACCTGTCGCGTTCTGTAGATCGCTCGAATGAAGACTTCGAGAAACCCCCGATTGCCAAATAATAATGATGGCAAAGAAACCTCAACCCAAGGCTACTCTTCCTCTGGTTATCCATATTCGCCAAAGATTCTTTATCCGTCTATATTCGGTTTCAAAATCCCGTTCGGCGCGAACTACATTGCCGGGCTATCCGGTATGAACTTCCTGGTCTGGTGACAATCCACATTATGTGGCTACTGACCGCTCACGGTTCTTGCTTGGCAAATCACTTTTTTTTTTCGGGAATCGTGGAGAATGAGGATCGGAGAGAATGCGTTCTTTGCTTATAAATTGCGCTGGGCCCCAAGATGTGTTGCGAAAGGCGTAATACATACGAGCTTTTTTCCCCGCCCTCTATTCCTCTTTTTTTTTCTCCTTTGCGGATATATCATACTAGAGCTTCCAATTCATCTCTCATACTCTAATTAAAGCTTTCTTGCAATTCACAATGGTGTCGCAAACACTCGTGGATACGCCGCGCCACCCTGGGCGCACCGGACGTGGCTCGGAAAGCGACAGCTCCATTGATGAAATCGCGCACGAGAAGCAGAAGATCTTCGCGACTGCGCTGGGCAAGCATGGAAAGGACGATGACAATTCGGCTTCGCCGAAACGCTGGAAGAGCTTCTGGACGTCATTCCGCTACCTTGCCAACCTTACACCGAAGGAAGTCGATGACTTTATGGCTTCATATGTGATCTACAACCTCGATTGGTCCAATGAGCAGCAAATGCGCGAGGTTCTAGGCCCTAATTATCAGGAGAAGGTCGGCGACTGTTTGAAATCATACTATGGTGTACTCAACCACCTTTGCGCCCTCGGTGACGTCGAGAAGATGTACATTCCTCCATGGATGAGTCGCAAGGCCTCTGTCTTAGAGAACCAAATCCTTTACGAGCGCTCAATTGCGCAAGACATTGGTTTGTCTGCCGGTGACAAAGTCCTTGACCTTGGTTGCGGTCGTGGTCGTGTCGCTGCGCACATGGCGCAATACTCCGGTGCCCAGGTCACTGGCCTGAACATCGACCCTAATCAAGTCGCGCAAGCGCACAGCTTCAACGAGGAGCGTGGTTTGAAGAACAACTTTATCCAACAAGACTTTAACAGCCTCCCACTGCCATTCGACGACGAGAGCTTCGATGCCTTCTACCAGATCCAGGCTCTAAGTCTCTGCAAGGATCTGCCTGCTCTCTTCAGCGAGGTCTTCCGAGTACTCAAGCCCGGTGCAAAGATTTCCTTACTAGACTGGATCAGCTTGCCCGACTACGAGCCCACGAACCCGGAACATGCAGAGTTGATGCGGCGAGTCAAGCCGCTAATCGGTGCCGTCGGCACCCCCACCCAAGAAAGTTTGGAGAAGGCGCTAACCCAGTCGGGCTTTGAAATTGTAAAGTCTGAGAACGCCAGTATCGATGGCCTGCAAGCTCCCTTGATTGACACCGTTGACCTTTACTTCCGTACACTTCGCCAGTGTATCCTCGCCCTCGTCAAGCTGCACGTTCTACCCCGCCACTTCAAGACTCTTATCAACCGATTGTGCCTGGACGGCCAGGCCTTCGTCAAAATGGATAATATGCGTCTCGCGACAACGAGCTACAGTATCATTGCGCAGAAGCCAAAGGCATAATGAGGTCATCTCTTTGTGAAGGATTTTCGGTACACATAATAGAATCTTCACGTGGGCGACAGCTTGGTGGTTGGTTGGTGGTCTGATGGGCTGTATGACATTGGGGCTTGTCGCATGTATTCGGTCAACACGATTCGAAATTGGCATTTCACCTGCGACAGCTTTGTCGTCCCAGTGTATATTTCATGCAAACATCTTTGTTATGGGGTTCAATGATTTCGAAGGTTACGTCACATCCGCGATTTGCCTTTCGGCTTGCCGAACCGAATTCGCCACTCTTCTCCGTCAGGCCTTACAGGTGGGCCGAGTTTTACTCGGCCCGACCTCAGCATACAACAGCCTTACATAGTAATTAAACATTTAGAGGGTTTCGGAGTCATGGTTGGTTTATGGTCACATTTTGGTCTCTTTCTATTGTTTTCCTGTTTTACGATCATTACATGCGTTTCTTGTGGGTATGGTGCCCGGAGTTTCCTTTGGACAAAGCTGTACATAGCCTGCATCTTGTTCATAGCATTTTACAGTTTGGTTATTGAAGGTACGTACTATATACTTCTTTTATGATCATGATTCTGAAATCCCATCCGAAGGCTACTCGGGAAGTTGCCAGTAATCCTCACGTATGTCTTGTGCTGCTGGCTAAATTGAGTACAGGGGTAGCAATACATCGATAAGTGAATATGTCGCTTTGAATGTAAGATATACATATGGATAAGTAAAGAGAGGAGATTTCCCTTTTTCCATCATTTTCTAAGAATAATATCGTACATATATTCTGTCAGCAATAAACCTCTCACTCAGTCCCTTCGCTCTCATCTCCCTTCCACCAAATAAAAATAGCCTTGCACCAGAACCATGTTTCAATGGTGCCAAAAACAGTAAGCACCGCTAGTAAGAACATTTTCATCTTTTTTCCGATTCCAAGTGACTCCAGACTGACCGATGGAGTGTTAAATGGATCCTCGTGCACCGGCCTGGCCTTTTCCGCGTCGTGTCTGGTATTGAGTGGCTCTTTGCGGGAGTTTTTCGCATTAAGTAGCTCTGCACGTGTCGAGAATCTGGAGATGTATGCTTGAGCAACTCTATGTGGCTCATGTGACCCGTTCAGAAGGGCGATCTGGGAGAGTGTGTTTACTGGAGGATGGGAGTGGACACGTAGGCCTTGAAAGGCGCCCTTTAGAGGTAGACGGGCAATTATGGATAGAGAGGACATTTTCGTATTAGATTCCTTATTTCTTTTTTCGAGACGTTCCAACGGCGGGGGGAAGGGGGGCCGATGACTATTATTATACTATCAAATTTTGAATCCTACTTCTTAGCATATCTTATCTAGTGGGGGCTAAACTCTGCCTTGACTCAGGCCCTAACCTTGCAGGTTGTAACCCGCCGCTCGTATTCTAAGGTTAGGCACGGACAGTAAGACCTAAGGCTTTTCTTGGCTTTTCAAATTTGTAGATAACTTTCATGAAAGTATCATGGCATGGTAGGACTCTATGTGTAAAACGGCGTACTTGATGCTTCATTGAAACAGTAAGATGGATCTCATCTACTCCCTTCCGAGATCCTCTCTACACTCTCAGAATCTATATTTTGGTCACGAATTCTGGTCAGTGCTTTCAAAGGGAGGATACCATTTTTTGACAAAAAATATTTACATTCCCAGCTTTGGCAAATATCAAGATTTCGTTTTATATACACCAAGACAAACCCTGGTACTCTATTTCATCTCCGCGTATACCTCCAAAGCATCATACAATTGTCCATAAAGACCATTATGCCAACCCTTAAGTTCCTGCCATTCATCATCCGCAAGAGTAGCATGCATCATATGCAACCATCCACCCACAATCATATCCGCATAGCTAGCTTTGTTACCCAGAATGAATGGCCCACTAGTATCCTTCAAGAACAATTTTCCAAGCTCACCCAGAGCATCCCGGAAGGAAGCCTTAGTCTTCTCTCGCGCCTCTCCATTCAATTGGAAAAAGTCCCAACTAGGGACGCCCGCTCGACGGGCCATTTCCGCCTTGCTGATTTCAGCAGTAGCAGGGTCAAATGGGAAACACGCAATGGAAAGCTGAACGAAGGTAGTGAAAACCGCATCAACGTGTACGTTGAATTTCGCATATTGGGGGTGTCCTGTTTGAGGAATGTCGGATAGGGGAATGAGTATGGCATCATTTTTGAACTCGTAGTCCAGTGTCTGGGGTGGGAAGAGGTCTCCCGCTCCTGAATCTGGATATGTCTTTTGCAGATAGGCTGCGATGTCGAAGGAGTCACCAAGTTTTGAATTTGTTGAAGGATCTTCAATCATTGGTAATGTGTAGAAGTCAGTGCCGTCGGCGAATTTCCGACAGGCTGGGACGTTGAGACTTTTGCGAGTCTTGGCCACGTCGGGCAATGGTACCCATGTTGTTTTATAGGGGATTCCTTTGAAGTTGAGGGCCAGCCGGGCTTTCCAGGGGTTTGGGGAACAGGCACTCTCCTCCACTGGAGGGCGCATGGCAATGTCATAGAAGACTATAGGTTGAGATGTATTTGAAAATGTCATGGTGGTTGTAGTCGTAGTAGTAGGGCGTAAAATCGTGGCGGACACTTTGTTAGGGATTTGCTGCAAATCGTATCTTAAAGGGGTATAATTGCGTGATATGGCGTAAAAGACAAACTTAGAGCTGCTCTCGCATTCCGATATTTATACAAGAGAAGACAAGTCTTCGATGCCAAACTTCCGATGACGCGGGGCAGATTGAGAGTGATTCATGTTGAGTCATGCTGAATGTTGATTGGACTCCACATTCACTCCACATTCCACTTGCGGACGATTTAGACAAGATGAGAGTCAATTGCATGAATTGCATGAACGGGTATCTGTGAGAAAAATAATACCAATGATGAGCAATGGTCCAATCGAGTTGACTCTAATAATCCGATGTCATATATGCAGACTGCCTCCAGTCTACAATTAGCATAGATTGGAGTATTTACAATGCAAGATATGAAGCTCAATTCTATGAATATAGGCAGAAGCACCAATCGATCAATTCTGTTTTTCATGATTTTGCAGTCAAATAATTGTACCAATGAATCTCGAAGATATGAAGTCCTGCTGATAAATCGTGGAAAGCATCAATTTGTATAGACTGTCTCTGTGGTGAAGGTCAGCCTGACTAACCCGCGGGGCACCAAAACATTCGGTCGATCTCCCCCCCCCATCCTTTTTCTTCTCCAAAATAATCCATCATGTCTCCCGCAGTGACAGCCCTGTCCGCACCGGGCAAGGTTCTTCTTACTGGAGGCTATCTAGTTCTCGACCGAAATTACACGGGAACTGTCTTCGCTCTCGATGCGCGTATTCACGTCGTCGTTCAACAATTGAGGAGAGGTCACCGCCGCGGCACCTCGGGGTCAACAACAGACTCTAAGCCCACGGGCCTCGCCTCTGAGGTCCAGTCACATACCACTGGAGCAGTGGAGGATCAGGATGCGGAGGACACTGTGGTTGTTCGCTCACCGCAATTCGTTGATGCGGTCTGGGAATATGGCGTGCAGCGATGTGATAATGGTGGGGGTGTCAAGGTGGTCCAGAAAGGAACAGGGTATGCAATTGTCAAAAGACAAATAATCCTTCAAGATCAACACGCTGACAACATTCGGCCAACAGCCCTAGGAACCCCTTCGTCGAGACCTCCCTCAGCTATGCCTTGACCTACATCAGCTATGTTGCCGATTCCAAAGACTTTGGCTCGCTGTCTGTTACCATCCTGGCTGATAACGACTACTACTCTGAAACAGCGACCTCCAAGGGACCAGCGATTAAAGGGCAGGGTACCCGATTTGCCAACTTTGGTGTTCCCCTACTAGAAGCTCACAAAACAGGTCTCGGCTCATCTGCCGCATTGGTCACTGCTCTTGTCTCATCTCTCGTGATTCACCGTACCATGCAGGCGGCCGACCTTGGCGCTGGTCGAGACAAGCTTCATAACCTGGCCCAAGCTGCCCACTGTGCAGCTCAGGGTAAGGTCGGCTCCGGTTTCGACGTCGCTTCGGCGGTTTACGGATCGTGTCTGTACAAGCGATTTTCCCCCGCCATCCTGGAATCCCTTGGAGATGTAGGATCTGCTGGATTCGAGGAACGACTATTCGCAGTTGTCGAAGATTCCGATCCCGAGCACCCCTGGGATACAGAATTCGTGGATTTTGGCATGCAACTTCCACGCGGTATGCAAATGGTCTTGTGCGACGTGGAGTGCGGCTCACAAACCCCATCTATGGTTAGGAAGGTCCTGGAATGGCGAAAGAATAACCGCGCAGAAGCCGATGTACTATGGGCTAGTCTTCAAAATAACAATGAGCGATTGCGACAGGAGCTTAAACGTTTGGCTCAGAACCCCGACGCTGTTACCGATAATGACTTTGCAGAAATCTCGAACTTCATTGAACGTTCACGCCAACATCTCCGCAATATGACCCGCCAGACAGGTGTTCCCATTGAGCCCAGTGTCCAGACAGAATTGCTGGATCGCGTGAGCGCACTTGACGGTGTCATTGGTGGTGTTGTACCTGGCGCCGGAGGATACGATGCCATTGCGTTGTTTATCCGAGATGATCCTACGGTGATCCCACGTATGAATGAGTTGTTTGCAAACTATCAAAGTGCCGTGGAAGATGACTTTGGAGGCAAGATCGGTAATGTTCGACTCCTCGGGGTGCGACACGGTTCTGAAGGAGTGAAGAACGAGGTGCTAGAGCAGTATGCTGGCTGGATCTAGATCAGAGAATGGGCATGCTGCGAGTTCACAAGGCAACGGAACCTAGCTCGCACAGATTGAACGATCCATTCCACTCTGGACTAGCCTCTATCTCAAGACATTCAACCCGCGGTCGGTCTCGAACAACTCACAGGCGATTATCCGTTCAATATCTCTATCTCAAACATTCAAGAAATACCCCTATTCCCATTTCGACTGCAGGTTTATGACCCGCCCCGCATATGCAGCAAGAGACTACGCGATTACCGAGGTCATACACCCATTTCCTAGATAGAATCAGTCGGAGCTATCGTGGATTCCCCCTCAGCGTGTGTGACTTGGATTGTTTGTCCGTGTTCAGGTTTGGCCTGGAAGGAGTGGCACTGGTATTTGTGAGATCACATCGGGGGTTTATTATTTCGGGCTGTTCTTGTCAATGATGAGGGTTCTACAGTGTCTCCTCATTATACGATGTTATGATTTGTTTCTATACTTTAAATGAATACTTAGAACTATTCCTAGGATTATAATTATGGGTGAGTAGTACAGTAGAGTGATCAGTATAATAAAAGGAAATTAGTAGTAAATAAAGACTCTTTCAATTAATAGAAATACTATTCTATCATACAATATAATGTAATATAATGTAAATAATAAATTAGATTGAACCTGGTCGTCTTGGCTGGGCTACCCCGGATCTTCCTTATCGTCGTCTCCCTGGGAACATTTCCTTTCTGCATCATTTTCAGCTTCGGACAAATCAACCCTGAAAACAAGCGATACTTGACGCTTTACGGGGGCTTTTATTTTGCCTCATACTCCACTGCTAGTTCATATCTTCATTTCTCAAGTTCTGGCCCCATCCACCAGTGCGTTTGACAGCCTTCGTCCGCCGATCTCCCCTTCTCTTCTTTTCTCCTTTCCTTTCCCATCTCCCTTCCAAGTTCTTGGATGGAAAGGTCATACTTAAGCCAATCTCCCTTGTGTACAAAATCCATCACGTCTTGATTGCATTCTACTTTGAATCAAACTCGCCCAGAAGAGAAAAAGGACTACTTTTGGTTGACTCCTCACGTCCGCCGATCGATCCAAACGCCAAACTTCCTCTCCACCTTTCCATCCTCCGCTCTTCCAAACTACCTCAATCTCTCCTCTCTCTTCCCCCCCCC
>Ga0209673_1000986_pt1 | contig 34808 bp, 27 predicted proteins | sample AraplaCol_mMS_r2_2_FD_184274 | JGI IMG/M metagenome (GOLD analysis project Ga0209673, IMG submission 184274) | Arabidopsis root microbial communities from North Carolina, USA - plate scrape MF_Col_mMS_r2 (SPAdes) (version 3) | ecosystem: Host-associated > Plants > Roots > Endosphere | place... | reverse complement strand
GGAAAAGCGCCTGCCGACCATCGACGAGCTCAACGCGGTGGCGCCCGACACGCCGGTGTTCCTGCTGCACCTGTACGACCGCGCGCTGCTCAACGGCGCCGCCCTGCGTGCGGTGGGCTACACCAAGGACACGCCCGCGCCGCCCGGCGGCGAAATCATGCGCGACGCGGCCGGCAACCCGACCGGGCTGCTGCTGGCCAAGCCCAATGCGAGCATCCTCTACGCCACACTGGCGAAGGGGCCGAAGCTGCCCTTCGAATACCAGCTCAATTCCACGCGCCACTTCATGCGCGAGCTCAACCGCCTGGGCGTGACCGGCGCCATCGACGCGGGCGGCGGCTTCCAGAACTTCCCGGAGGACTACCAGGTGATCCAGCAGCTGGCCGATGCCGGCCAGCTCACGATCCGCCTGGCCTACAACCTCTTCACGCAGAAGCCCAAGCAGGAGAGGCAGGACTTCCTCAACTGGACCGCCACCTCCAAGTACAAGCAGGGCGACGACTACTTCCGCCACAACGGCGCGGGCGAGATGCTGGTGTTCTCGGCCGCCGACTTCGAGGACTTCCGCCAGCCGCGGCCCGACATGGCGCCCGAGATGGAAGGCGATCTGGAAGAAGTGGTGCGTGTGCTGGTGCAGAACAAATGGCCGTGGCGCATGCACGCGACCTACGACGAGACCATCGACCGCGCGCTCGGCGTGTTCGAGAAGGTCAACCGCGACACGCCGCTCGCGGACCTGAACTGGTTCTTCGACCATTGCGAGACCATCTCCGAGAAATCGATCGACCGCATCGCCGCGCTGGGCGGCGGCATCGCGGTGCAGCACCGCATGGCCTACCAGGGCGAATACTTCGTCGAGCGCTACGGCGCCGGTGCGGCCGAGGCCACGCCGCCGGTCAAGCGCATGCTCGAGAAGGGCGTGAAGGTGTCCGCGGGCACCGATGCCACGCGCGTCGCCTCTTACAACCCCTGGGTCTCGCTCTCGTGGCTGGTCACCGGCAAGACGGTGGGCGGCATGCAGCTTTATCCGCAGCGCAACTGCCTGGACCGCGAAGCCGCGCTTCGCATGTGGACCGAAAACGTGACCTGGTTCTCCAACGAGGTCGGTAAGAAGGGCCGCATCGAAGCCGGCATGCTCGCCGACCTGGTGGTGCCCGACCGCGACTTCTTTGCCTGCGCGGAGTCCGAGATTGCCGACACCACGGCGCTCCTGACGATGGTGGGTGGCAAGGTGGTGTATGGCGCCGGGCCGTTCCAGTCGCACGACGAGGGCGCGCCGCCGCCGGCCATGCCCGACTGGTCGCCGGTGCGCAGCTTCGGCGGCTACGCAGGCTGGGGTGACACCGAGGGCGCACCGCTGCAAAAGGCGATGCGCCATGCGGCCATTTCCTGCGCCTGCGCCAACAACTGCAGCGTGCACGGGCACCAGCACGCGACGGCCTGGAGCAGCAAGCTGCCGATCGCGGATCTCAAGAGCTTCTGGGGCGCGCTCGGCTGCGCCTGCTGGGCGGTGTGATGGCGACGATGCGCTGGACCACCTCACCCGCCCTGCGCTGGGTCGCCTTGCTGCTGCTGTGCGCCGCCTACCTGCAGGGTGGGCTGAACAAGGCGATGGACTTCAATGAGGCCATCACCGAGATGAACCACTTCGGCCTGTCGCCCGCGGCGCCGCTCGCCATTGCCGTCATCGTGCTGGAGCTGGGCGCCTCGGCGCTCATCCTGACGGGTGTTTTGCGCTGGCTGGGCGCACTGGCGCTCGGCGGCTTCACGCTGATGGCGACCTTCGTTGCGCTGCGCTTCTGGGAGATGCCGCAGCCCGAGCGCTTCATGGCCGCCAACTCCTTCTTCGAGCACCTGGGCCTGGTCGGCGGCTTCTTGCTGGTGGCCTGGCATGACCTGCGGGAGCGTGCGCATGACTGAACCCCAAGCCGGCGTCGCTGCGTCGCCTCCGCAGCCCGGCGCCTTTGCGCCGCTGCGCCAAACGGTGTTCGCGGTGCTCTGGGCCGCCACCGTGCTCGGCAACATCGGCAGCTTCATGCGCGACGTGGCCAGCTCGTGGCTGGTGACGGATCTGTCGGCCAGCCCGACCGCGGTGGCGCTGATCCAGACCGCGGCCACGCTGCCGATCTTCCTGCTCGCGATCCCGGCCGGCGTGCTGTCCGACATCCTCGACCGGCGGCGCTTCCTGATCTTCGTGCAGCTGGTGCTCGCGGCCGTCAGCGGCACCCTGCTGATGCTCTCGCACACCGGCGCGCTCACCGTGGAGTACCTCATCGCGCTGACCTTCGTGGGCGGCATCGGCGCCGCGCTGATGGGGCCGACCTGGCAGTCGATCGTGCCCGAGCTCGTGCCGCGGGCCGAGCTCAAGGGCGCGGTCGCGCTGAACTCGCTGGGCATCAACATCGCGCGCTCCATCGGCCCCGCCGCGGGCGGGCTGATCCTCGCGAGCTTCGGCGCGGCCGTCACCTACGGGATCGACGTGCTGAGCTATGCCTTCGTGATCGCGGCGCTCTTGTGGTGGAAGCGCCCGGCAGCGGCGGACAGCGGGTTGTCCGAGAACTTTCTCGGCGCCTTCCGCGCTGGGCTGCGCTACACGCGTGCCAGCAAGGAGCTGCATGTGGTGCTGCTGCGCGCGGCCGTGTTCTTCCTGTTCGCGAGTTCGGTCTGGGCGCTGCTGCCGCTGGTCGCGCGCCAGATGCTCGGCGGCACGGCGAGCTTCTACGGCGTGCTGCTGGGCGCGGTGGGTGCGGGCGCGATCGGCGGTGCGCTGGTCATGCCGCGGCTGCGCGCGCGGCTCGATGCGGACGGGCTCATCCTGCTCGCCTCGCTGCTCACCGCGGCCGTGATGGGCAGCCTGGTGTTCGCGCCGCCCAAGTGGCTCGCGGTGCTGCTGCTGCTGGTGCTGGGGCTCGGCTGGATCATTGCGCTCACCACGCTCAACGGCGTGGCCCAGTCGATCCTGCCGAACTGGGTGCGCGGGCGCGGGCTGGCGGTGTACCTCACGGTCTTCAACGGCGCCATGGCCGCCGGCAGCCTGGGCTGGGGCCTGGTCGCGCAGCAAGTCGGCGTGCCGGCGACGCTGGTGGTCGGTGCAGTGGGGCTCGTGGTGGTGGCGCTCGCGTTCCACCGCGTGAAGCTGCCAGCCGGCGAGGCCGATCTGCAGCCCTCCAACCACTGGCCCGAGCCGCTGTTGGCCGAGCCCGTGGCGCACGACCGCGGGCCCGTGATGATCCAGGTCGAATACCGCATCCGCAAGGAGGACCGCGCCGCGTTCCTGGCCGTCATGAAGCGGATCTCGCTGGAGCGCCGCCGCGACGGCGCCTATGCCTGGGGCATCACCGAACACACGGTCGATGCCGAGCGAATCGTCGAGTGGTTCCTCGTGGAGTCATGGGCCGAGCATCTGCGCCAGCACCATCGCGTGTCGCATGCCGACGCGGATCTGCAAGCCGAAGCCATGCGCTTTCACACAGGACCGGGAAAGCCCGAAGTGCATCACTTTCTGTCGCTCTAGGGTTTACTCCAGCAGATGATTTCAAAATTCCATTGACATGATCCAGACATCTTCTTAACCTTCAGCCTCACGACAGCAACCGGTTAGTTTGCCGTCGGGCAGCAACAGCGCTGCTTCACATACCGGCTATTGAAGCCCTCGATCTACGCGAAAGCGTCGTCGAGGGCTTTTTTGTTTTTGGAGCTCAGATGACGATGGTTCAAGCCGCCGAAGCGGCGAACGTCTTTCCAGACGTGAAGGTGGCCAGCATCCAGATGGTGCCGCGAATCGGCGACAAGGCGGCCAACCTCAGGCGGTCGGTCGACCTCATCGAAGAGGCGGCGCGGCAGGGCGCGGTGGTTGCGGTGTTGCCCGAACTGGCGAACACCGGCTATGTGTTCGCTTCGCGGCAGGAGGCTTTCGCGCTGGCCGAATCGGTGCCGGACGGCGAGAGCTCGCAGGTGTGGCTCGAAGTGGCGCGCCGCTGCAAGATCCACGTCGTTGCAGGCATCGCCGAGCGGGTCGGCGAACGGCTCTTCAACGCCGCGCTCGTGGCCGGCCCGAACGGCTACATCGGCACCTACCGCAAGCTGCATCTCTGGGGCGACGAGCATCTTTTCTTCGAGTCCGGCGATCTCGGCCTGCCGGTCTTTCATACCGAGATCGGACGATTGGGCGCCATCATCTGCTACGACGGGTGGTTCCCCGAGGTCTACCGCCTGCTGGCCATGCAGGGCGCGGACTTCGTGTGCATGCCGACCAACTGGGTGCCGATGCCGGGCCAGGTCGAAGGGCATGTGGCCATGGCCAATACGCTCGCAATGGCCAACGCACACAGCAACGGCCTGAACATCATTTGCGCCGACCGGGTCGGCACCGAGCGCGGCCAGCCCTTCATCGGCCAGAGCCTGATCGTCGGTGCGCAGGGCTGGCCTGTCGCAGGCCCCGCCAGCCGCGACAGCGAAGAGATTCTGTATGCGTCGATCAACCTCCGGAAGTCGCGCAGCGCGCGGCATCTCAACGTCTTCAACGACGTCCTGCGAGACCGCAGGGACGACATCTACGACCCCATGCTGGGCACCGGCTGGAAACTGCCGCGCCACTGATTTCCCGTTCCAACCACTTGCCATTTAAACCGGTCTTCACTCAACGAGGTCTCGTCATGCCAACATTCCAACGCTTTTTCCGCCTGAGCGCCGTCTCCGCAATGGCCGCCATCACCGTGGGTGCCTACGCCGCGGACCCCATCAAGATCGGCGTGGCCGTCGGTCTTTCCGGCGCCAACAGCGTCGTCGCGCCGGCCGTGGTGCAGTCTTCGCAACTGGCGGTGGAAGAGATCAATGCCGCCGGCGGCATCCTCGGGCGCAAGGTCGAACTGGAGATCGTCGATGACGCATCGGGCGCCGTGGGCGCACAGAAGGCCTTCGATACGCTGGTGTTCCAAAAGAAGGTCGCCGCCATTATTGCCATGGAAACCAGCGCCGCCCGCAATGCCGCGCTGCCGATCGTGAGCAAGGGCAAGGTGCCCTACATCTACACGTCGTTCTACGAAGGCCGCTCCTGCAACAACGCGATGTACGTCAACGGCTGGGTGCCGGAGCAGCAGGTGGCGCCGGTGGTCGACTACTTCCTGGCAAGCAAGAGCGCCAAGACCTTCTTCCTGGTCGGCAACGACTATTCGTTCGGGCGCGGCATGCTGAACTTCACCAAGAAGTACATCGAACAAAAGGGCAGCAAGGTCATTGGCGAAGAGTTCCTGCCGATCGACGGCAGCGACTGGACATCGGTCATCTCGAAGATCCGCTCGGCCAAGCCCGATGCGTTGATCAGCGCGACCGCCGGTGGCGCACCCAATGTCTCGCTGGCCAAGCAGCTCAAGGGCGCCGGCATGACGCTGCCCTACGGCAACCTGGCCATCGATGAAGGCACGGCCAAGACCATGGGTGACGCGGCCAGCGGCATGTACATGTCGGCCTCCTACCTGACGAGCATCGACACGCCCGAGAACAAGAAATTCGTGGCTGCCATGACGAAGAAATTCGGTGCCGACCTGAAGACGCCGAACGAACTGTCCGAGCCGCAGTACGAGGCGTTCTACCTGTACAAGGCAGCCGCCGAGAAGGTCGGTTCAACCGATGCGGCCAAGGTGATCCCGGCACTGGCCGAGGTGTCGTTCAACGGCCCGCGCGGCACGGTGCAGATGAACAAGAGCCGCCACACGCCGCTGTCGATGCGCCTTGGCCAGGTCCAGGCGGACGGCAGCGTCAAGATCCTCCAGACCTTCGCCAATGTCGATCCGGGCGCACAGTGCCCCAACCTCAACTGAAGCCGCAACGCTAGAAAGCCGCAGGAGACATTCATGGTGCTGCTACTGGACCTGCTCACAACGGCGGCCATGCTGTTCATCGTCACGGCGGGCTTGATGATGATCTTCGGCGTGATGAAGATCGTCAACTTCGCGCACGGGGCGCTGCTCACGCTGGGCGGCTACGCGAGCTACGTTGTCACGCAGCTGAAGCTCGATCCGTGGCTCAGCTGGCCCCTGGCCTTGGTTGCCGGCATGGTGGTCGGCATGGCGGTCGAACAACTGATCGTCCGGCCGCTGTACAAGCGGCCGCTCGATGCCATCCTTGCGACCTGGGGGCTGGGCATCGTGATCGGCCAGCTGATCGTGATGGCCTTCGGCCGCGAGGTGCAGTTCGTCGATTCGCCGCTGTCGGGCACCTGGTCGCTGTTCGGCATCGACTACTCTGCGTACCGCCTGCTGCTGATTCCCGTGGCCATTGTGATGTGTCTCCTGCTGACCGGCCTGCTCAACGGCACGCGGTTCGGCATCCGCACCCGCGCCGTGATCATGAACGAGGACCTGGCCAGCGGCCTCGGCATTCACGCGGGCTGGGTGCGCTTCGTCACCTTCAGTCTCGGCGCAGGCCTGGGCACCCTGGCCGGCACCATGATCACGCCGCTGTCGAGCGTCGATCCGAACATGGGAATGGCCTGGCTGGTGAGCGCCTTCATGCTGGTCATGGTTTCGGGCCACTCGATGGTGAGCCTGATGCTGACGTGCCTGGTTTTCGGCGCTTGCCAGGTGCTGGTCAGCACCTACGCCAGTCCGGTCCTCGGCGGCCTGACCATCGCGGTTCTCGCGGCCGTCACGCTGCGCATCCGCCCGAAGGGATTCGCACATGGCTGAAGCCGATCAAAGACCGGCGCGCTCCGCGCGTGGCCTGCTGGCGCTGGGCATCGCAGGCATCCTGCTCATCGCGGTCGGGCCTTGGGTCTTCGACACCTACTTGCTCAACATCCTGATCAAGTCGTTCTTCTTCGCCATCGCAGCCATCACCGTCGATGTGCTCTGGGGCTACACGGGCTACCTGACGTTCGGGCAGTCGGCCTTCTTCGGCATCGGTGCCTATGCGGCAGGGCTCGCGTTCACGCATGGCGGGTTCTCCGCCTCGACGGTGTTTCTCGCCATCGGCGCGGCCGTGCTGGTGACAGCGGCCGTGGCCGCACTCGTCGGCTGGCTCTCGTTCTATCGCGGTGCATCGCCGTTCTTCGCGACGGTCATCTCGCTGGTGCTGCCGATCGTGCTGACGCAGTTGCTGCTGAGCGGCGGCGAGTGGACGGGTTCGAGTTCGGGGCTCACCGGCTACCAGACCTTCGATCTCTCACTGGAGGCCTGGTACTGGGTGTCCGGCGCGGCGCTTGTGGTTGCGGCGCTGCTCGCCTGGACGGTGGTTCGCAGCGATGCGGGCCGGGTCCTGGCCGCGATTCGCGACAACGAGTCGCGCTGCTCCTACCTGGGCATCGATGCGTCGCTCGTGAAGATCGGACTGCTGGTTGCCACCGCTGTCATTGCCGGGCTGGCCGGCTTCGGCTACGGCTCGTTCAGCGGCGTGGTGGCACCCGAGCTCACGGGCTTCGTCTTCGGCACCGAACTCATCATCTGGGTAGCGCTCGGGGGGCGCGGCACGTTGTGGGGGCCGTTGATCGGCGCGGTGCTGATCAACGTCGCGACCGCCTACCTGAGCGGCAGCATGCCCTTCGCATGGCAACTCATCCTGGGCGTCGCCTTCGTGCTCGTCATCGTGCTGTTTCCACAGGGGCTGGTGCCCTTGCTGCTGAAGCCGCTGGGCCTGGGCCGGCCGGCTGCGCAGGCGCCCGCGCTGGTCGAGCGGCCAGTCCGTGCACCGACCGCCGACGGGGGCCAACCGGCGTTGGCGATGCGCGGCCTGGCCAAGAGCTTCGGGAGCCTGAAGGTCCTGCAAGGCATCGACCTGGAGGCGCATGCCGGGCAGCTGGTCGGCCTGATCGGCCCGAACGGTGCGGGCAAGACGACGCTGATGCGCTGCATGAGCGACGGCGCCGATCGCAGCGCGGGCACGGTCGAGCTGTGCGGGAACGACATCGGTCTGCTGCCACCCGATGCGTGCGTGCGCTTCGGGCTGGGGCGCAAGTTTCAGAACGCGAATGTGTTCGAGTCGCTGACCGTCGCCGAATGCCTTCGCATCGCGGGCACCATCCTCGAGCGGCCATCGCTCCTGCGCAACGACAGTGCGCTGCGGCTCCCGCCATATGCACTCGATGTGGTACGCACCACCGGGCTGGACCGCAAGCTGAACGTGGTGGCCAGGGATCTCTCGCATGGGGAGCAGCAGGCCCTGGAGCTGGCGATGGTGTTGGCCCTGGAGCCGCGCATCGTGCTGCTCGACGAGCCGACCGCCGGTCTGACCAAGACCGAGCGCACGCAGATCGGCAAGGTGCTCTCGTCGCTCGCGCATCGCTACCGGCTGTGCTGCCTGCTGGTGGAGCACGACCTGGATTTCGTCGAGGAGATTGCCACCCGCATCGTGGTGCTGCATCAGGGCACGATCGTCATGCAGGGCAGCTTCCAGGAAGTGGTGAACTCCGATCTCGTCAAGACCATCTACGCCGGCAGCGCGCACGCCGCCAAGGAGGCTGCATGAGCCAGGCTGCCTTGCAATTGAATGCCGTCACCAGCGGCTACAAGGCCTCGGTCGTTCTTCGGAATGTGTCGCTCACCGTTGGCGCCGGCGAGGCCGTGGCTCTGCTGGGCAAGAACGGCATGGGCAAGAGCACCTTGCTCAAGACGGTGATGGGCTACCTGCCGAAAAAGTCGGGCGGCATCCAGTTGGCGGGCGGCGACGTCACGCGCTTTGCGCCGCACAAGATCGCCCGCCTGGGCATTGCCTATGCGGCGCAGGAGCAGGCGCTTTTTGCCGATCTCAGCATTCGCGACAACTTGCGGCTCGGGCTGGTGAAGGAGTCGACCTTCGATGAGCGCTTTACGGAGATCGAGCCCGTGTTCCCGGTGTTCAAGACACGGCTCAGGCAGTACGCCGGCACGCTCTCCGGCGGCGAGCAGAAGATGCTTTTGCTCGCGCGCGCGCTGATGATGCGGCCGTCCGTGATCTTGCTGGACGAGATCACCGAGGGGTTGCAGCCCTCCGTCATCGACCGGTTGGCCGAGGCACTGCTGTGGGAGCGTGAAAAGCGCGGCACCGCCATGCTCATCGTCGAGCAGAACGTTCCGTTCGCCTTGAAGGTGGCCGACCGCTTCGTGGTGTTGAAGCAAGGCGAGATCGTCGATGAAGGCAATGCCCGCGCCGCAGAAGCCGTGGAGCAGGTCTTCAATCACCTGCGGGTCTGAGCTGATGAACAATTCAAATCGCACGGCGCTGCCCGTTTGCCAGTTCATCTCGACCGGCGGCACCATCGCCATGAAGACCGACCCCGCCGGGAACGCGCCGGTGCCGGCGCTTTCCGGCGATGACTTGCTCGCGCGCGTCCCGGGCCTGCGGCACATCGCGGACCTGCGTGTGCAGAACCTGCTCAACGTGCCGTCCGACTACATGGGTCCCGCGGAGTGGGTGGCGTTGCACGGCGCGGTCGAAGCGGCGCTGGCGCAGGACGACGTGGCGGGCGCAGTCGTTTCGCACGGCACCGATACGCTGGAGGAAACAGCCTGGTTCCTGGACCTGACGATCGCGAGCGACAAGCCCGTGGTGCTGACAGGCGCCCAGCGCAATGCATCAGAGCCCGATTCCGACGGGCCGCGCAACCTGCTCAATGCCGCACGCGTCTGCATCGACCCGGCGGCCCGCGGGAAGGGCGTGATGGTGGTGCTCAACCACCAGATCAATGCGGCGCGCGAGGTCACCAAGTCGCACACGTCGGACGTCGAGGCCTTCAAATCCGGCGACTTCGGCTTGCTCGGCACGGTGGACGACGACCGGGTGGTGTTCGCCCGCAAGCCAGAGCGGCGGCTGCGACTTGCGCTGACCGGCACGGCTCTGCCGCACGTGGCGATCGTCTGCATGTACGGCGGCGCCGACGGTTCGTTGATTCGCCATGCGGCAAGTGACGGGGCCCAAGGCATCGTCGTGCAGGCGCTGGGCTGGGGCAACGTCAACCTGGCCATGTACGAGGCAATTGCGGCAGCCATCGATGCAGGCATTGCAGTGGTGATCTCCACGCGCGTGCCCAACGGTCGGGTACGGCCCATCTACGGCTTTACAGGCGGTGGCAAGACGCTCAAGAATGTCGGTGCGACGTTCGCGGACAACCTGAGTCCGCACAAGGCCAGGATCCTCCTGATGCTGGCGCTGCAGACAGCGCAATCCGCCGCCTCGCTGCAGGCCTTGTTCGATCGTTAGGATCACCCAGGATGGCAACCATGAGTACATCAGCCGCCGATTGGCGCATTGGCGTCCTGTTCTCCCGCTCCGGTGCGACGGGCGTGACCGAGTCGGAGCACTTTTTCGGAACGGCCCTGGCGATCGAGGAAATCAACACGATGGGCGGCGTGCTCGACCGCAAGCTGGCACCGGTGGTCTACGACCCGAAGGGCGACTCTGCGGAGTACCGGCGCCTGGCCACGCGCTTGCTGATCGACGATGAAGTGAACGTGATCTTCGGCTGCTCCCGGTCATCGAGCCGCAAGGCGGTGCTGCCTGTCGTCGAACGGAACAACGGCCTGCTCTGGTACTGCTCGTTCTACGAGGGCTTCGAGTACTCGCCGAACGTGATCTATACCGGCGCCTGCCTCAACCAGAACAGCATGCAGCTGGCGGCCTACCTGTTGCGCAACAGGGGGTCGCGGTTCTTTCTCGTCGGCGCGGACTACATCTACCCGCGCGAATCGAACCGGGTGATGCGCGACATGGTCGAGCAGCATGGCGGAGAGATCCTCGACGAGGTTTACCTGCCGGTCGAGGCTGGGGAAGCGCAGCTCGAGGAGGTCGTTCGCGACATCGTCCAGCTCCAGCCCAGCGTGGTTTTCTCGACGCTCGTCGGCGAGTCCGCGCGGCAGTTCTATCGCTTGTACCGAAAGCACGGGCTCGATCCCAGGAGCATCCCCATCGCCAGCCTGTCCATGGCGGAAGAAGAGATCCGGCTGATCGGCGCCGAGCTGTGCGAAGGCCACATCACTTCGGCAACGTACTTCAACTCGCTGGACAACGAGAGCAACGAGCGCTTCGTTTCACTGTGGCACGCACGCTTCGGCGACCGTCCCACCAGCACCTGGTCCGAAATGGCATACAGCCAGGTTCACCTGTTCGCGCGCGCGCTGCAGCGCACGGGCAGCCTCGACACGGCGCGCCTGGTGCAGAGCGCCCACGCCGTGACCTTCGATTCGCCCGAGGGCCTGCTGTCCATCGATGCCGACAACAACCACTGCGCCCTGACGCCGCGCATCGGCGTGTGCCGCAGCGACGGCCAGTTTGACATCGTCTGGGAGGGGAAGGAGCCGATCAAGGCGGACCCCTACCTGTCGACCCTCGGCTTTTCCGAGTTCTGGCTGGATTGACGCCATGAGCAGTCTCCGCCGCCTGTATGAAGATCTGCGCAGCATCAGCGTTGCCGTGGTGTACCCGCCCGGCGAGGAACGCGATGTGCTGATCGACCAACTCAAGCGCATCGGTTGCCGGCTCCACATCGCCTGGCCATTTCCGGGTACGCCGCCGACGGCAGACGTCATCTTTTTCCAGGTGTCGCAGGAACTGCAGGGCAGCGCGTCCTGGAGTGCCAGCGCGATCGACGCGACGCTGATCGCACTGTCGGACTACGAGACCCCGACGACCCTGAAGCTGCTACTCGACACCAGCGCGCATGGCGTGATCACGCGACCGTTTCGCTCGGCGGGCGTGCTGAGCACGCTGGTGCTGGCACGCTCCGCGCAGAGTTTCCAGGCGCGGCTCCAGAGCAAGGTGCTGAAGCTCGAAGACACGATCAAGTCGCGCCGCCAGATCGAAAAAGCCATTCGCCTGCTGTCGGAGAGCCAGCAGCTTTCCGAGACACAGGCCTATGAGCACATGCGCGCCCGCGCGACCAAGCTCCGGATCACGGTGGCCGAGGTCTCCGCGATGATCATCGATGCACACGAGGCCATGGAGAAGCTCGGATTGGGGAATCCCAACGCTACCAAGCGTTGACCAACCCTTGGCCGTGCACCCGCGAGGCGGCGCAGCCAACAATCGCGCGCTTCGATCAAGGCTGAAGCCCAGCGGGAACCGCGGTACTGCCAATGTTCGATGCCACCGAGGTGAATGCGTCGGGCCCTGCGCGCTGCGCCATCGCGTCCACAATGCGCGCCGCTAGTTCGGGCACCAACGGATCCGGCGCCTGGCCGGCCAGCGTGGCCATGCCCAGGCAGTAGTCGATGCGAGGCCGAAACGGGCGGCAGACAACGCCCATGTCCTGGCACAGATGCGCGAAGAGGCCGTTGACGATGGAGACGCCCAGCCCTTGAGCAACGAAGCGGCAAGCCATCTCGACGGAATGCACCTCGGCGCGGATCTGCGGCATCATCCGCTCTTGCCGGAAAGCTTGGTCGATCTGCTGGCGCAAGGAGCGCTGGCGCCCCAGCAGAACGAGATCGACGTCGATCAGATCGGCACTGGCGACCGTCTCGAGGGCTTGCAGCGGGTGCCCGGCTGGCATGACGCAGACCGCCTCGGTGGCCAATTCGAGGAGCATGGCGAGGCCCGAGTTGAGCGTCGGCGACCTCACCAGCGCCAAGTCGACCTCGCGGCTCAAGAGCGCGACCTCGCCGTTCTCATAGCTTCCGGCCAGCACTTCCAGCGCCACGCCGGGGTGATCGTCGAGAAAGGCCTCGGCCACGCCCGGCATCACCGCTTGTGCAACCGTGCTGGGCACCTGCACCCGCAACAGCGTTCGGCGCCGCCCGCCCAGCCGCAGCTGGTTCACGTGGCGATGCAGCGACGCCGCGCCCAACACCATGTTTTGGACATCTGGCAGCAGAATTTCCGCCTGGTGGGTGGGATGCAGGCGTCCCTTGCGGCGCAGGAAAAGCGGCACTCCCAGGTCGTCCTCGAACTGGCTCAGCAAGCGACTGACGGCGGGCTGCGAGGTGCCCAGGCGCTGGGCCGCCTCGATGGTCGAGCCAGTGTTCATGAAGGCGATGAACGCCTCGAGCTGTTTGAAATTCATGGTGTTCTCTGGCTAGCGTTGGGGCGACAGCCCGCGGGTTAACACCAAACTTCTCCAAATTCACATAGGTCGATGCGGGCTCTGCATACCGTTGCCTGCACTGCGCGATCACGGGATTATTCGGCCAGCTCGGATTTTGTCATTCATCAATCCGACATCACCATCAGTTAATGCCGGCCACGACGGCAAGGAGAAATAAAAGATGCGCGCCATTCCCCGCCATGACGCCGGTCGCCGCGGCACGCCATGACGGCGTTCATCATCCGACGGCTCTGCCAGAGCCTCGTGATCCTGTTCGCGACTTCGCTGATCGTCTTTGCCGGCGTGTACGCCATCGGTGATCCGATCGAGATCCTGGTGCCCGCCGATGCGTCGCAGGCTGAAATCGCGCAGGCCGTGCAATCGCTGGGCCTGGATCTTCCGCTGCATGGGCAGTACCTGAAGTTCGTGGCCAACGCGCTGCAGGGCGACCTGGGCAACTCGTTCGTTTTCAACCAGCCGGCCATTCAGCTGATCCTGCAGCGCTTGCCGGCCACGCTGGAACTGGCCTTCGTCGCGCTGCTGCTGGCGCTGCTGGTCGGACTGCCGCTGGGCCTGGTGGCCGGCCTGAAGCCCGATTCGATTTTGGATCGCAGCATCATGACGGGCTCGATCCTCGGCTTCAGCCTGCCCAACTTCTGGCAGGGCATCATGCTGGTGCTGATCTTCTCGGTCACACTGGGTTGGCTGCCGTCCACGGGCCGGGGCGCCACGGGCGAGATCCTGGGCGTGCACACCAGTCTGGCGTCCTGGGACGGCATCCGCCACCTGATCTTGCCGGCGCTCAACCTGGCGCTGTTCAAGATCGCGCTGATCGTGCGCCTGACCCGCAGTGGCGTGCGCGAAACCATGCCGCTGGACTACGTGAAGTTCGCGCGGGCCAAGGGGCTGCGCGAATCACGCGTGATCTACGTGCACGTGCTCAAGAACATCCTGATCCCGATCGTGACGGTCGTGGGCATGGAGTTCGGCTCGCTGATCGCCTTTGCCACCGTCACCGAAACCATCTTCGCCTGGCCGGGCGTGGGCAAGCTGATCATCGACAGCATCATGAAGCTGGACCGCCCGGTCGTGGTGGCCTACCTGCTGATCGTGGTCGCCATGTTCATCCTGCTCAACCTGCTGGTGGACATCATCTATTCCGTCCTGGATCCCCGTGTCCGCGTGGGAGCCTCCGAATGAACATCCCTGTCTTCAAGCGGCTGGTACCCAGCCGCAACACCACCTTTGGCCAGGCGGTGCACGGCGTGCTCGACAGCCGTCCCGCCACCATTGCCGCGGTGATCTTCCTGGTGCTGGTCCTGGCGGCGATCCTCGCGCCATGGATCGCGCCGCAGAACCCGTACGACCTGGCCGCCATCACCATCCTGGACGGCCGCATGCCTCCGGGCAGCCAGGGCGTGTACGGCGAGGTCTACTGGGCCGGCACCGACGCCCAGGGCCGCGACATGCTGTCGGCCATGATGTTCGGGCTGCGCACCAGCCTGAGCGTGGGTGTGCTCAGCGGCCTCTTCGCGCTGGTCGTCGGCACGGTGCTGGGCCTCACGGCCGCGTACTTCGGCGGACGGGTCGACGCGCTGATCATGCGGCTGGTCGACCTGATGCTGGGCTTTCCCACCATCCTCGTGGCGCTGATGATGCTGGCCATCCTGGGCCAGGGCGTGGGCAAGGTGATCCTCGCGCTGGTGGTGGTGCAGTGGGCCTACTTCGCCCGCGCAGTCCGCGCCACGGCTGTTGTCGAACGCCGCAAGGAATACATGGAAGCGGCGCTCTGCCTCGGCCTGAGCCACCGGCGCGCGCTTTTCTCGCAACTGCTGCCCAACTGCGTGCCGCCCGTCATCGTCATCGCGATGATCCAGACCGCCAACGCCATCTCGGCCGAGGCCACGCTCAGCTTCCTGGGCATCGGCCTGCCCGTCACCGAGCCATCGCTGGGCCTGCTGATCGCCAACGGCTACCAGCAGATGCTGGCGGGGCTCTACTGGATCAGCGTATTTCCCGGCGTGCTGCTCCTGGCCGTGGTCTTCACCATGAACATCGTGGGCGATCGCGTGCGCGAGGCGCTCAACCCGCGCCTGCAGAAATAGGAAGCCGCCGTGACTTCAACCACCACCCCTACGCTTTCGGTGCGCAATCTGCGCACCTGGTTCCACACACAGGCGGGCCTTGTGCGCGCCGTGGACGATGTCAGCTTCGATGTGCATCCCGGAGAGATCCTGGGCCTGGTCGGCGAATCGGGCTCGGGCAAATCCATCACCGGCTTTTCGATCCTGGGCCTGATCGACCCGCCGGGCCGCATCGACGGCGGCCAGATCCTGTTCAAGGGAACCGACCTGGCGACCTTGTCCAAGGAGGAACTGCGGCAGCTGCGCGGCAACCGCATCGCCATGGTGTTCCAGGATCCGATGATGACCCTGAACCCGGTGTTCCGTATCGAGACCCAGATGGTCGAGACCGTGCTCAGCCACGAGCGATGCAGCCGCAAGGCCGCCTGGGACCGGGCGCGCGACACGCTGGCTGCCGTTGGCATCCCTTCGCCCGCCGAACGCATGAAGGCCTATCCGCACCAACTGTCGGGCGGCATGCGCCAGCGGGTGGCCATTGCGATCGCAATGCTGCACAAACCGGACCTGATCATTGCCGACGAGCCCACGACCGCGCTGGACGTGACGATTCAGGCCCAGATCCTCGCCGAGATGCAGAAGCTCTGCGCCGAGACCGGCACCGCCATGGTGTGGGTCAGCCACGACCTGGCGGTCGTCGCCGGCCTGGCGGATCGCGTATGCGTCATGTATGCCGGGCGCATCGTCGAAGCCGGTGAAACCGACGACATCCTGGACCGTCCGCGCCACCCCTACACCATCGGCCTCATCGGCTCGGTGCCCAGCAACGATCGCAGCGGCGACCGGCTCTATCAGATTCCCGGCATGGCGCCTTCGCCGCTGGCGCTGCCGCAGGGCTGCGCTTTCAGCCCGCGTTGCGGCCATGCCTCGGAGCGTTGCCGCGCTGAGCAACCGCCCCTGGACACAGGCGGCGGCCGCAGCTACCGCTGCTTTCATCCCCAGCCAGGAGCCTTTCTGTGAGCACGCCGATCCTGATGCAGGCCAACCAGGTGTCGCGCCTGTTCGAGAAGCGACCCGACTACGCCGAACGGCTCGCCGGACTGCTGGGCGCCAACGTGGCCTCGCACACCGTGCACGCCGTCGACCGCGTCGACCTGACCATCCACCAGGGCGAAGTCGTCGGCCTGGTGGGCGAGTCCGGCTGCGGCAAATCCACGCTGGGCCGGGTTCTGGCCGGCATCCTGCCCGCCTCGTCGGGCACGATCCAGACACCGGCAGGCGAGCTTGCCAGCCTCGCGGGCCAAGCCGCGCACGCGCAGCGCATGGCCACGCAGATGATCTTCCAGGACCCGATGTCCTCGCTCAATCCGCGCAAGCGGGTGCGCGACATCATCGGCGAGGCGCCGCTCGCCCACGGCATCGTCGCCCGGCGCGACTGCGAAGACTATGTGGTCGAGGTGATGCGGCGCGTGGGGCTCGATCCCGACTTCCGCAATCGCTTCCCGCACCAGTTCTCGGGCGGCCAACGCCAACGCGTGGGCATCGGCCGGGCGCTGGCCGTCAAGCCGAAATTCCTGATCTGCGACGAATCGATCGCCGCGCTGGATGTCTCCATCCAGGCGCAGATCCTGAACCTGTTCATGGACCTGCGCCACGACCTGGGGCTGACGTACCTGTTCATCAGCCACGACCTGGGTGTGGTGCAGCGCATCAGCGATCGCACGGTGATCATGTACCTGGGCCGCATCGTCGAGTCGGGTCCCACCGCCGAAATCTTCAAGGTGCCTCGCCATCCCTACACGCAAGCGCTGCTGGACGAGGTGCCGCGCCTGTCCAACCGGAAACGGCGCTTTCATGCGATCAAGGGCGAGATCCCTTCGCCGCTGAATCCGCCCGCGGGCTGCCATTTCCACCCGCGCTGCCCCCACGCCATGGACCGGTGCAGGACCGAGCAGCCGCTGCTGCGCGAATTCGGCGCCGGTCAACAGGCCGCGTGCCACCTCCTCGACAACGCGCCATGAGGCGCGAATCCATGAGCCATTCCATCGTGAAGCCCACATCCACACTGATCCGCAGCGCGCTGCACGCCGTTGCCCTGGGGCTGGCGCTGCTGGCCTCGGCAACCGCCTTCGCGCGGCCGCTGCTGACCATCGGCCACTCGAGCGAGCCGTCGTCGATGGATCCACTGTTCTCGCGGACCGGCAACAACCAGGCCGCCGCCGAGAACATCTTCGAGCGACTCGTCTCGAGCGACGAGAACATGCAGCTGCGTCCCGGCCTGGCCCTCTCCTGGCGCGTGCTGGAGCCCACGCTCTGGGAAATCCGGCTGCGGCCCGGCGTGCAGTTCCATGACGGCACGCAGTTCACAGCCGACGACGTGGTGTTCTCCCTCGACCGCGCGCCCAAGGTGCCCAACAGCCCGGCGCCTTTCACGGGGGCCGTGCGCACCATCGCCAGCATCGAGGTCGTGGATCCGCTGACCTTGCGCATTCGCACCAAGGAGCCCACGCCTGATTTGATGGAGCAGATCGGCCTTGTCTACATCGTGTCGCGCCACGCGGCGCAGGGAAAGCGCTCGGAGGATTTCAACTCGGGCGCGGCGACGGTCGGCACCGGCCCCTACAGGTTCAAGCGCTGGCAGCCTGGCGACAGCCTCGAACTGGAACGCAACGAACGCTACTGGGGAGACCGGCCCGACTTCGATCGCGTGTTGATCCGCTACATCTCGAACGACGCGGCGCGCATCTCGGCACTGTTGTCCGGCTCGGTCGACCTGATCGACAGCGTGCCGCCCACCGATACGAAGAACCTGAAGAACAAGCGGGGCTTCACGCTTTTCAGTTCGCCGTCGGCGCGTCTCATCTACCTGGCGCTGGATTCAGCGCGCGACGTCACCCCTTTCGTCACCGACGCCCAGGGCAAGCCCATGCAGGTCAATCCACTCAAGGACGTGCGCGTGCGCCAGGCGATCTCGAAGATGTTCATGCGCGAGCCGATCACCACGCGCCTGCTCAGCGGCGCGGGCGTACCCGCCGGACAGATGGTCCCCGAGGGGCTGGGCGGCTACACGCCGACGCTGCCGGCGCCGGCCTACGACCTCGCCGGTGCGCGCGCGCTGCTGGCCGAGGCGGGGTATCCGCAAGGCTTCGGGCTGACCATCCACTCGTCCAACGACCGGTTCGCCAGCGACAGCGACCTGGCCCAGGCTCTCGCGCAAATGATGGCGCGCGCCGGGCTTCGCATCAACGGCGTGGTGACCCAGCCCTACAACGTCTACGCGGGCGCCAGCGGCAAGCAGCAATACAGCGCCTTCATCTTTTCGTACGGCAACACCACGGGCGACTCCACCAACGGACTGACCAACGTGCTGGCCACCTACGACAAGGCCGCGGGGACCGGCGCTTTCAACCGCGCCCGCTACTCCAACCCGCAACTCGACCGCTTGCTGGCGCAAGCCGCCGTGGAGTTCGACCCCGCCGTCCGGAACACGCTCCTGCGCAAGGCGGCCGAGACGGGGTTCAACGACGCCGGCATCGTGCCGCTGTATTTCCCGGTGGTCTTCTGGGCCGCGCGCGACGGCACGACCATTCGCGCCAACAAGCTCGAACGCACCTCCATGCTGTACATCCAGGAAGCCAAATGATTCAGCCCGACGCCACGATCTCCCTTGCGCGCGACGTCCGTGTGCTGCAAGACCAGATGGTGAGGATGCGCGACGGCGTACACCTGGCCACCGACGTGCACCTGCCTGCCGGCTATCGGCCGGGCCTCGACGCGCCGCTGCCCGTCATTCTCGAACGCACGCCTTACGACAAGTCCGGCATCTCGCGCGCCGAGCAGATCGGCGACCGGCTCGGCGTCCCCCGTCCGGAAGTGGCTCGCTACTTCGTCGAACACGGATTTGCGGTGGTGTATCAGGATTGCCGCGGACGCTACGGTTCCGAAGGCCACTTCACCAAGTACCTTGCCGAAGGGCCGGACGGCTTCGACACCCTGGGCTGGATCCTGGCGCAGCCCTGGTGCAATGGAAAGGTCGGCACGATGGGGCTGTCCTATGCGGCACACGCGCAGCTGGCGCTGGCCTGCCTGAACCCGCCGGGGCTGGCGTGCATGGTGCTGGACTCGGGCGGCTTTTCCAACGGCTACCAGTGCGGCATCCGGCAGTCCGGCGCTTTCGAGCTCAAGCAAGCCACCTGGGCGTTCAAGCAAGCCAAGCTCAGCCCGGCCGCGCAGCAGGATCCGGTCACGCTGGCCGCGCTCGAAGCACAGGACATTCGTCAATGGTTCTCGCGCATGCCGTGGCGGCCCGGCCATTCGCCGCTGTCCGCGGTACCGGAATACGAGGACTACCTGTTCGAGCAATGGCGCGCGGACACCTTCGATGCTTCCTGGCGCCAGCTGGGCATCTACGCCGAGGGCTACTACGACGCCATTCCCGACATTCCCGTGGTGCTCATGTCGAGCTGGTACGACGCCTATGTGAGAACGACGCTGGAGAACCATGCGGGCCTCACCGCCGGCCGGCAATCGCCGGTTCGCCTGATCCTGGGACCTTGGCTGCACGGCGACCGCAACACCACCCACAGCGGCGATGCGGAGTTCGGCCCCCGCGCCGCGTTCGACGGCAGCATCGCGCCCCATTGGCTGAGCTTCCGTCTGGCGTGGTTCCAGCGATGGCTGCAAGGAGGCGCCCAGGACACCGCGGCCGATCCGGCCGTGCGGCTGTTCCTCATGGGCGGCGGCAGCGGCCAGCGCAACGCCGCGGGCCGGTTCGACCACGGCGGCGCCTGGGTGCAGGCGGACGCCTGGCCTGTGCCGCAAGCACGGCAAACGGCCTACTACCTGCATGCGGACGGCAGCCTGATCGACGCATTGCCGACCACCGAAGGCGCGCAGATCCGGTATCAGTCGGACCCGCACCGTCCCGTGCCCACCATCGGCGGGTCGCTGACATCAGGCCAGCCCGTGTTCGCGGGCGGCGGCTTCGACCAGCGCGAAGACGCGCGATTCTTCGGCGTGCAACAGCCGGGCCTGCCGCTGGCGTCTCGCGATGACGTCGTGGTGTTCCAGACCGCGCCCCTCGAGCAGGACCTCGCCATCGCCGGCCCGGTCACCGTCAGGCTGTTCATTTCCTCCGACTGCCCCGACACCGACTTCACCGCGAAGCTGATCGACGTCTATCCCCCGAGCGCCGACTATCCCGAGGGCTACGCCCTGAACCTGACGGACGGAATCTTCCGTTGCCGCTTCCATGCATCCTGGGAAAAGGCCAGCCTGCTCGAACCGAACAAGGTCTACGCGATCACCATCGAACCGTTTGCCACCTGCAATCTGTTCAAGCGGGGCCATCGCATCCGCCTCGACATCGCGAGCAGCAATTTTCCGAAGTACGACGTCAATCCCAACAGCGGCGAATCCGCCGCCGATGCGCGCGAGAAGCGCGTGGCGTTGAACACCCTGCACCTGTCGCCGAGCCACCCCTCCAGCGTCACGCTGTGCGTCGCTGAACCACAGGCCCTGCTGCCGCTGCCGGCTGCCATGTCCAGCAGCTAGCCCTCCACCTCTTTGCCTTCGCACTGCCCACCGCCTGCGTGCAATCCGCAGGCGGGCGGGACCGCTTTCGTCCATCGCTTTGCCATTGCCGCGGGAGCGCCTTTTGAAAAGTCCCTTGAGAACAAACCGAACTTGATTCAGCCATCCAAGCGGCAACCAGTCTGGCTCGCGCTGGTGGTCGCGCTGCGGGGACACCGTGCAGCGGCTGTGCCAGCGACGCAGTTCAATATTTTTATGGAGTGAGGAACTATGAAACGGTATTCGGCGTGTGCGTTTGCTATTGCCGCCGGTGCGGCGGTGCCCATGACAGTGGCGGCGCAATCATCCGTCACGATCTACGGTCGGATGGACACCAGCATCGACTTCGTCAAGGCGGGCCCGACCTCTTCCAAGCAGATGACGAGCAATGCCTCGCGGCTTGGATTTCGGGGTGTGGAGGATCTGGGCGATGGATTGAAGGCTCAGTTCGGCCTTGAGATGAGCGTTTCTTCGGACACGGGCCTCGCCTCCACGGCACTGCGGAACTCCTACGTGGGCCTGGCTGGCGGCTTCGGCGCAGTCGCTGTCGGCCGCCTCGATTCGGCCGCGCCGACCAGGACACCGTTGTATGCGCTGGTCACGCGACATACGGAGTTCGTCATCCACGATGCCGGCGCAACCGCCGTGGGCACCTCGATCCTGAACGCACGGACGCGGGAATCGAATGCCATCGGCTACGCGAGCCCCATCGTCAACAACTTCGTGTTTCGCGCTGGTTACTACCTCAACGGCGATGGGATCACGGAAGCCGCCAACTCGCCTGTGCGGTTCGAGAGCGACTACAAGCAAGCGGACGTATCGCTCAGCTATGGCGAGGGCAGCGGGCCGCTGGGTCTGGGCATGGGCTATGGACAGAACAAGAAGCGGGGCGGGCCCCTGGTCAACGACGTCAAGGACAAGTGGATGGCCGTTGCCTCATACGACTTCGGCGCCATCCGTGCATGGGTGCTCTTCAACCGGGACAACACCCAGGCCGGTCCGACATCGCGGAGCAAGACGGATGTCCACTACATCGGCGCGTCCTGGGACTTGGGGAACGGGAAGCTCGTAGGCAACTACATGACCAAGGATGTCCAAACGAATCGCGATGCCAAGCTCAAGCGATTCCAGCTGGGCTACCTCTACAGCCTGAGTAAACGCACCAACCTGTACGCCTTCTTTGATCGAAGCGATCCGAACAACCGCGTTGCCAATGACCTGGTGCGCGCTGTGGGCGCTGGCGTTCAGCACAACTTCTGAACGCGGCGGCATACTGCTTCCCATGAAGCAGGCACCCGCCGAGACGCCGATGGCGTTCATCCGATCCATCGTGCTTGCGTACGAGCGCTATGGAAAGGATCCCGCGCATGCGCTGCATGAAGCGCGAATCCTTCCGTCGCAGCTGAAGCGGACCGATGCGAAGGTGACGGCCGCTCAGATGGAAACCTTCTCCGGCCTTGCCATGCGCGAACTCGACGACGAAGCGCTCGGATGGTTTTCGCGGCCGCTTCGGCATGGGGCGAACGGCATGCTTTGCCGAGCCTCTTTGCCTTCGCCCGATCTGCATGTCGCGCTATTGCGTTGGTGCCGGCACTATGCGCTTCTGACCGAAGACATCGGGCTGGAGCTCAGCGTCGATGGCCCGACGGCCTGCCTCTCGATCCATGAGCATGCGGACCTTGGCGAGCAGCGCGAGTTCTGCCTCGTCAGCTCGTTCCGGAATATCCACGGATACGCATGCTGGCTGGCCGACTCGCGCATTCCGCTGTCCCATGCCGCGTTTCCATTCTCTCCACCGCAGCACGTCAAAGCGTACGAGTGGATGTTTCGTGGGCCGGTGAGTTTCGATCAACCGCACGCGAGCTTGCGCTTCGATGCGCGCTACCTCAGCCTGCCGGTGCTGCGCGATGACAGCGACCTGCGCCGGATGCTCCAGCGCCCGCTGCCCCTCATCGTTCTTCAGTACCGGCGCGACCGGCTTCTTTCAGGGCGCATCCGGGAACTGCTCAAGACGCGGGGGATGGCGCTCGCGACCGCGGAGGCGCTTTCCGGCGAGCTCAACCTGTCCACCCGCAGCTTGCACCGGCATCTGGCGGAAGAGGGCGCGTCCTTGCAGCAGCTGAAGAACGAGGTTCGCCGCGACATTGCGATCGATCAGCTGACGCGCACCAAAAAGCCGGTGAAGCAGATTGCCGCTGCAGCGGGATTCCAGAATGAAGGGAGCTTCAACAGGGCCTTCAAGGAATGGACGGGAAAGACTCCCGGAGAATTCCGAAGGCCTCCGGAGGTCACGCGTTGACGGGCACCGGGTCGGCGGGCGCGTCCGGTGCCGGCAGCGTCGACACCCCCTGCGCCAGCGCCGCCCGCTCTTGCGCATGACGGGCGAGAAGATAGCCGTCGCGTGTCTGGAGCCGCTGCCAGTAGGCAGCAACAGCCGGTGTGAAGCGGGCCGAGAGTCCCAGATGTTCGGCCAGCAAGAGCGCATAGCCGACGGACACGTCGGCTGCGGTGAAGCGGCCGCCGCATAAATAGCTGTGCGTGGAAAGCAGCGGCTCCAGGGTGCGCAGCCGGGCCAGGAACCACTTCGCGTAGTCGTCGGCAACGGCGGGCTGCCGGCGGTGCGTGGGTTCGAATCGTGCGTAGCGCAGCACGAGCGTCTGGGGAAACGTGAGTGTCGCTTCGCCGAAATGCAGGTAGTTGAGATAGGCGCCGAAGTCGTTTTCCCCGGACTCGATCTGAAGACGCGTCGGCGCGCTCAAGGCGCAAAGGTACTGGCAGATCGCCGCCGATTCGGTCATTCGTGTGTCGCCGTCGAGCATGAGCGGCACGGTGCCTAGCGGATTGACGTCGAGGTAGGTGCGCTGCAACGCGCGAGGGGGAAACGGAAGCATCACGAGCTCGTAGGGCATGCCCAGCTCCTCGAGCATCCAGAGGGGGCGGAACGAGCGTGCGCTCATGCAGTGGTAGAGAGTGATCATGTGAATGCCTGTCGCAAAGCATAGGCGCCGCAGCGTGATCCGGCGCGCCACCTTGTTTGCAAATCGTGCCACGTGCAGGGAAGACGCCTAGATCTCGCGCTCCTGGTAGTTGCGAAGCGCCGCAAGGTCGGTGACCACGAGGCTGCCGTATTCGGCATGAACGCAACCCATGGCGCTCAGCTGCTTGATCGCGATGTTCGCGCGCTGGCGCGGCAGCCCTGCAAGCTCGCCGAGTTCTTCCTGCGAGATGGGCAGCTTCTCGCCCATGTTGGGGTAGAGCACCGGGTTGAACATTCCGCTGATCGCGCGCGCGAGCCGCGCCACCGGGTCGGTCAGCCGGTCGGCTTCCACCACGCCAAGGTATTGGGAGAGGCGTTCGTTCAGCTGTTCGATGATGAAGTGGTTGAACTCGAAGCTGGTGTCGAGCAGCCACCGGAACGTGGTCCGTGGAATGTGGATGACGCGCGTCGGCCGCATGGCGATCACGTCGTAGCGCCGCACGCCCGTCTTGATGACCGAGCCTTCGCCGAACCAGCCGCCGCTTGGCACGCCGGTGAACATGACGACCTTGCCGCTGCGAAAGGCGTTGGTGATCTTGAGCAGCCCGTCCGCCACGCCCACCCATGAATGAACGGGATCGCCCGCGCGAACCACGAATTCGTTTCTCTGGTGAATCGAGTCGTAGGCCTCGCACGCAATCCGCTCGCGAACCGGCTCGGGCAGCGTGCGCGTGCCAGGCATTTCAGCGAGCAGTGCACTCAGCGTCTTGTCTGCTCTTTTCATGGGTCGGCTTTGGGTTCAAGGCTCCGGTGATCAACGCTGGACCGCATCGGAACGCACTCGGGTTTGTGCTGCCTCACATTGTCTCGCTGCGTACAAACTGCCAGAAAAATCCGGCGAAGAATAAGCGCGGGCTAGAGCAGCAGTCAACTCACAGGAGACAAGTTCATGCGCGATAGAGAGACATTCGGATGGCGGGCCGCCGGCCTCACGGCAGCGCTCCTGTCGCTCGCGGGATGCGGCGGCGGCAGCGGCAATGGCGGCGGCGGATTCGTGCCGGTGGTCGTCGCGCCACCGCCCGCCGCAGGCAATGACGCAGCGGCTCCCGCGCCTGCACCCGCACCGGCTCCGGTCACCGCGCAGCAAGCCTGTACAAGTCTTGAAGGCAAGACTGTCGGCGCGGCGACAGTCACGGCGGCGGCAGTGGTCGCGGCCAACGGCGAAGTGCCTGCCTATTGCAAGGTCAACGCGAGGATCGATCCCAAGCTCAACTTCGAGCTGCGGCTTCCGGATGCATGGAACAGCAAGCTCCAATACTTTGGCGGCGGTGGATACAACGGATCGATCCCACCACTTGTGGCGGGGGATCTGTTGAGCCTGCCAGCCATCAAGAAGGGCTTTGCCACCGTGGGAAGCGACTCGGGGCATCAAGCCTCGGCCCTCGATGCCACATGGGCACTGAACGACCCGACGGCCGCGCAATTGTTCGGCAGCCTGTCCGTTCCGACGGTCATGTCCTCGGTGGTGGAGATGCTCAAGGTGGCCTACGGCGCGGCACCTGAAAAGTCGTACTTCGAAGGCTGTTCGAACGGAGGCCGTGAAGCCTTGATGACCGCGCAGCGCTATCCCAACCTGTTCGACGGAATCATTGCGCGCGCACCGGCCTACAACTGGGTCGGCTTCATGGGCGGCTTCAACCGCACGGCGAAGGCGCTGGCAGCGCCGGGCGGAGCGCTCGACGCCGCCAAGGTGGCAACCTTGTCCAAGGCCGTGAGGGACGCCTGCGATGCGGGCGATGGCATCGTCGACGGCGTGGTATCGAACCCCGCCGCCTGCACGTTCGATCCGCAGGTGCTGCGGTGCGTGGGTGGTACGGACACGGGAAGCAGCTGCCTGTCGGATGCGCAGTTGGCATCGGTGGCGTCCACCACCTCGCCGGCCGTGTTTGCGGGCAGCCCGACCTACCGCGATCCCGGCCGGCCGCTGGCCGGCAACGAGGACGATCCGGCCGCCTTCGGCCTGTGGACGACCGGCGCCGGCAACCCCCAGACGTCGCTGCAGTACCTGTTCCAGGACACGACGGTGAAGACCTTCCTGGCGCGCAATCTTGCCGCCGATTCGCTTGCCTACACCTGGGACCAGGACACGGGCGCACTGTATGGACTGGCGGCGCTCAACGACGCGACCAATGTCGACCTGCGCCCGTTCCAGAACAGCGGCGGTAAGCTGATCCTCTGGCATGGCGAGAACGATGCCGCACTCAGCTACCGCACCACCACGGAGTACTACACCAACATGGTGGCGGCCGTCGGCGGACAGGGCACCGCGGACAGCTTCACCCGCTTGTACCTCGCACCCGGCGTGAATCACTGTGCGGGCGGGCCCGGCGCCGATGTGTCGGACCTGCTGGGCGCCCTGGATGCGTGGGCCGACAAGGGAACCGCGCCTGGAACGCTGGAGGCCAGCAAGATCGTTGCGGGCGCCAATGCGTTCAGCAGACCGTTGTGCCAGTTCCCGCGCTATCCACGCTATACCGGCCCGTCGAACGATACGGAGGCGGCCAAGCTCGCGTCGAACTACATCTGCACTTCACCGTGATCCGGCCGGCCTGGCCAACTCGATCTATCGGAGGGCCAGCGCTTCGGGTCGGTCGGGTTGCCAACCACCGCCCAGCGCCTTGAAGGCCGTGACCGCGGCGCGTGCGGATTCGGTTTGCGCCCGCGCCCGCGCATCGGAGGCGCGCAGCAGGTTGTCGTCGGCCTGCAGGACTTCGATCAGGCTGACCACACCTTTTTGATAGGCCGCGAACGAAGCGCCTCGCGCGCGGCCGAGCGACTCGACTCCTTGCTTCAGCACGGCCGCCTGCTCCTCGCGCTTGACCAGGGCGGAGAAGGCGTTCTCCACGTCCTCGGTCGCCCGCAGCGCGGCAAGCCGGTAGGCCGCCAGCATCTCGGCCTCCTGGCCCTTGGCCTGCTCGATCTGCGCATTGATGCGGCCGAAGTCGAACAGGCGCCAGCGCAGGCCCAGCACGCCGGCCGCCTGGCTTGCGCCGCTGGTGAACAGGTTGCCGCCAGACACGGCCGTTGCGCTGCCGATCAGTCCGCTCAAGGAAAGCTTGGGGTAGTACTCGGCCATGGCAGCGCCGATGCGCGCGTTCGATGCGGCCAGGCGGCGCTCGGCCGCGATCAGGTCGGGCCGGCGCCTGAGCAGCTCGGCCGGCGATCCGGCGTTGGCGATCTGTGGGGGGAGCGGAATGGCGCCGGCTTCTGCAAGCTCCGCACGATGCGTGCCGGGCGCGGAGCCCAGAATCACGTCGAGTGCGTTCATGGCAGCTTCCAGGCCTGCCTCGAGTTCCGGCACGGCGGCGCTGGCTTGGGCGAGAGCGCCCTCGGCCTGATTCACCTGGAGCTCCGCCGCCAATCCCTTGCCATGCAGAAGCTTGATCGTCGAGAGCAGGTCCTGCTGTGTCCGCACCTGGCCTTGGGCAATCTTCAGACGGGCCTGCAAGCCACGGATGCTGATGTAGATGTCGGCAGTCTGTGCCGCCACGGCCAGGCGCGTGGCGGTGGCGCCGGCTTCCGAGGCTTGGTATTCGGCAAGGGCTGCTTCGCGTCCACGCCGCAGGCCGCCGAACAGGTCGAGCTCCCAGCTCGCGCCGGCGTTGACCTCATAGGAGTTGCCCCAGCGGTCGAACCCCGGTGTCGAATTCAGCACCTGCCCCAAGGGAGTCTCGACCGATTGGTAGCCCCTGGCCGCCTGGCCGCTGACATTGCCGGAGGGCCGCAATGCGGCATTCGCCGCGCCGACGCCGGCACGCGCCTGGGCCACGCGGGCGGAGGCCTGCGCAAGATCGAGGTTCTGTTGCTGCGCGAGCGTGACGAACCGCGTCAGCTCGGGGTCACCGAAGCCCGCCCACCAAGCCGCGAGGTCGGCCGGGGCGCTCGCGTGCCGGCGATCCACCGCGGACTGGCCCTGGAAACGCTCCAGCATGAGCACGTCGGTCCTGACGTAGTCGGGCCCGACCGCGCAGCCTGTCAAAAGGCTTGCAGCAACGAGCGCGGCGAAGGCGTGTTTGGCCAGCATGATGTTTTCTTTCAAGGAAAAGCAGTAGTGACCATATTACCAGATGGTCACAAGTTGTCCAATCATGGGGACTCGCGTAAGCTGGACCCATGAAGACAACAAGCGCTTATCCCGTTTCGGCCCGAGGCCCGGCCGACCATGAGGTGCGAAACCAGATCGTGACCGCGGCCAACGAGCACTTCAGCCGCTACGGCTACGAAAAAACGACGGTGTCCGACCTTGCCAAGGCCATCGGCTTTTCCAAGGCCTACATCTACAAGTTCTTCGAATCCAAGCAGGCCATCGGCGAGATGATCTGCGCCAACTGCCTGCGCGAGATCGAAGCCGAGGTCGGCGCAGCGGTTGCGGAAGCCAAGCAGCCGCCGGAGAAGCTGCGGCGCATGTTCAAGTCCATTACCGAGGCAACCCTTCGCCTGCTGTTCCAGGACCAGAAGCTCTACGAGATTGCCGCCTCGGCCACCACGGAGCGCTGGCAGGCGGTGCATGCCTATGAAGAGCGCATCCAGAAGCTGCTCCGGGACATCCTGCAGGAAGGACGGCAGAGCGGGGACTTCGAACGCAAGACACCGCTGGATGAGACGGCGACGGCCATTTACCTGGTGATCCGCCCCTACATCAACCCGGTGCTCCTGAAAAGCATTGCCGACGATGCCGAGGAAGCGCCGGTGCACCTGTCCAACCTGGTCTTGCGCAGCCTGTCGCCGTAAGTGCAATGTTTTGCTGTGACTATTGACTAAATTGGTCACTAGAACCACAATGAAGGTCCTCATCACTTCCTCAGTGGGACTTTCATGCGCCGGCGCTCCCTTGCTACCTTCGCAGTCATCTGCGCCTTGCCATTCGCCCTGGCCGCCTGCGGCGACAAGGCGCCAGCCGATCCGCGCACGGGGGCGCCGCTGGTGCGCACCGCCATCGTCCAGGGCGCAACCCCTGGTTCGCGTTCCTTCACGGGAACCGTAGCCGCCCGGGTGCAGAGCGACCTGGGGTTTCGCGTATCGGGCAAGGTGCTGGAGCGGCTCGTAGACGGCGGGCAAACCGTCAAGCGCGGCCAGCCGCTGATGCGCCTGGATCCCGCCGATCTGAAGCTTGCCGCGCAGGCACAGCAAGAAGCCGTCGCCGCGGCGCGTGCGCGTGCCCAGCAGACGGCGGAGGACGAAGCCCGCTATCGCGACCTGCGCGGCACGGGCGCCATCTCGGCTTCGGCCTACGACCAGATCAAGAGCGCGGCCGATGCGGCCAAGGCCCAGCTCAACGCGGCCGTGGCCCAGGCCGACGTTGCACTCAACGCGAGCCGCTATACGCAGCTGGTGGCCGATGGCGACGGCGTCGTCATGGAAACGCTGGCCGAAACCGGGCAGGTGGTGAACGCGGGGCAGGCCGTGGTGCGCCTGGCCCATGCCGGGCGCCGCGAAGCCGTGATCCAGCTGCCCGAAACCCTGCGTCCCGTGGTCGGCTCCACCGCGCAAGCCACGCTTTTCGGCAAGGAAGGACCGGGCGTTGCGGCCAGGTTGCGGCAGCTCTCGGACGCCGCGGACCGGCTCACCCGCACCTTCGAGGCGCGCTACGTGCTGGAGGGTGAACTGGCCAATGCGCCATTGGGGACCACAGTGTCCATCCAGATTCCGGATGGCTCTTCTTCGATGCAAGCAGGCTTTCAAGTGCCTGCCGGTTCCCTGTTCGACGCGGGCAAGGGGCCAGGGGTATGGGTCATCGATGGCGAGCCTGCAAAAGTTTCATGGCGCGCGGTCCAGGTTCAGCAGCTGAATGACGATGGTGCGCGCGTTGCCGGCCAGATCAAGCAAGGCGACCGGATCGTCGCGCTCGGCGCGCATTTGCTGCGCGAGGGTGAAGAGGTTCGGCTTGCAACGCAAGCCCCGGCAGCCAGCGCCGTTGCACAGCGAGTCCACCCGTGAGCGAAGGCCGTTTCAACCTGTCGGCGCTCGCGGTGCGCGAGCGCGCGATCAGCCTCTTCCTGATTCTCCTGATCTCGCTGGCCGGGGGCGTCGCGTTCTTCAAACTCGGCCGCGCCGAGGACCCCGCATTCACCATCAAGGTGATGACGATCATCACCGCATGGCCCGGCGCCACCGCGCAGGAGATGCAGGACCAGGTCGCCGAGAAGCTCGAAAAGCGCATGCAAGAACTGCGCTGGTACGAACGCACCGAGACCTACACCCGGCCGGGGCTTGCCTTCACCATGCTGACATTGCTGGACAGCACGCCACCGTCGGAAGTGGAGGCCGAGTTCTACCAAGCCCGCAAAAAGGTCGGAGACGAGGCGCGCAACCTGCCGCAAGGCGTGATCGGACCGTTTCTCAACGACGAGTATTCCGACGTGACCTTCGCGCTGTACGCGCTCAAGGCCAAGGGTGAACCGCAGCGCCTCCTGGTGCGCGACGCGGAGACGCTGCGCCAGCGGCTGCTGCACGTGCCGGGCGTGAAGAAGGTCAACATCGTCGGCGAGCAGTCGGAGCGCATCTACGTCGAGTTCTCGCACGAGCGGCTGGCCACGCTGGGCGTCTCGCCGCAGGACGTGTTCGCGGCGCTCAACAGCCAGAACGTCTTGACGCCGGCCGGGTCCGTGGAGACCAAGGGGCCGGAAGTGTTCATTCGCCTGGACGGCGCCTTCGACGAACTGCAGAAGATCCGCGACACGCCAGTGGTGGTCCAGGGCCGCACGCTCAAGCTGTCGGATGTCGCCACCGTCAAGCGCGGCTATGAGGACCCCGCGACCGTGATGATCCGCAACGGCGGTGAGCCGGCGCTGTTGCTGGGCGTGGTCATGCGCGACGGCTGGAACGGGCTCGACCTGGGCAAGTCGCTGGACAGCGAGGTCCGTGCCATCAACGCCGAGCAGCCGCTGGGCATGAGCCTGGACAAGGTCACGGACCAGGCGGTCAACATCAGCGCCGCGGTCGACGAGTTCATGGTCAAGTTCTTCGTCGCGCTGCTGGTCGTCATGCTGGTGAGCTTCGTGAGCATGGGCTGGCGCGTGGGCCTGGTGGTGGCCGCGGCTGTGCCGCTGACGCTGGCGGTGGTGTTCGTGGTGATGCTCGCAAGCGGCAAGAACTTCGACCGCATCACGCTGGGATCGCTGATCCTCGCGCTGGGCCTGCTGGTGGACGATGCCATCATCGCCATCGAGATGATGGTGGTGAAGATGGAGGAGGGCTACGGCCGCATCGCCGCCTCCGCCTATGCCTGGAGCCATACCGCGGCGCCAATGCTCTCGGGCACGCTGGTCACCGCCGTGGGCTTCATGCCCAACGGCTTTGCCCGGTCCACAGCGGGCGAGTACACCAGCAACATGTTCTGGATCGTCGGCATCGCGCTCATCGCCTCGTGGGTGGTCGCGGTGATCTTCACGCCCTACCTGGGGGTCAAGCTGCTGCCCGACTTCAAGAAGGTCGAGGGCGGCCACGAAGCGATTTACGACACGCCGCGCTACAACCGCTTTCGCCAGCTGCTGGCGCGCGTCATCGCGCGCAAGTGGCTGGTTGCCGGTTCGGTCATTGGCCTCTTCGTGCTGGCCGTGCTCGGCATGGCGGTGGTCAAGAAGCAGTTCTTCCCGATCTCCGACCGGCCTGAAGTGCTGATCGAGGTGCAGATGCCCTATGGCACGTCGATCACCCAGACCAGCGCTGCCACGTCCAAGGTGGAAGACTGGCTGGCCAAGCAGGCGGAAGCCCGTATCGTCACCGCCTACGTCGGCCAAGGTGCGCCTCGCTTCTATTTCTCGATGGGGCCCGAGTTGCCCGATCCGTCGTTTGCCAAGATCGTGGTGCGCACCGAGAACCAGGACGAACGCGAAGCGTTGAAGCACCGGCTCCGGCAAGCCATTGCCGATGGCCTCGCGCCCGAGGCACGCTTGCGCGTCACCCAACTCGTGTTCGGCCCGTACTCGCCGTACCCGGTGGCCTACCGCGTCACCGGCCCCGATCCCGACAAGCTGCGCAAGATCGCGGCCGACGTGCAGCAGGTGATGGAAGCCAGTCCGATGATGCGCACGGTGAACACCGACTGGGGCACGCGCACGCCCACGCTGCACTTCACCTTGCAGCAGGACCGGCTGCAGGCCGTGGGCCTGAGCTCCAGCGCCGTGGCGCAACAACTGCAGTTCTTGCTCAGCGGCGCGCCGGTGACTGCCGTGCGCGAGGACATCCGCACGGTGCAGGTCGTCGCACGCTCGGCCGGCGGCATCCGGCTCGACCCGGCCCGGATCGGCGACTTCACGCTGGCTGGCGCCAACGGGCAGCGCATTCCGCTGTCGCAGGTGGGCCAGGTCGACGTTCGGATGGAAGAACCAATCATGCGCCGGCGCGACCGGGTGCCGACGATCACCGTGCGCGGCGACATCGCCGAAGACTTGCAGCCGCCGGACGTTTCGGCGGCGGTCACGGCGCAGCTGCAGCCGCTCATCGGCAAACTGCCGGGCGGCTATCGCATCGAGGAAGCCGGTTCCATCGAGGAGTCGGGCAAGGCGACGGCTGCCATGCTGCCGCTCTTTCCGATCATGCTGGCCATCACCCTGCTGATCATCATCCTGCAGGTGCGCTCGATGTCCGCGATGGTCATGGTCTTCCTGACCAGCCCGCTGGGGCTGATCGGCGTGGTGCCGACCCTGATCCTGTTCCAGCAGCCTTTCGGCATCAATGCGCTGGTCGGCCTGATCGCGCTGTCGGGCATCCTGATGCGCAACACGCTGATATTGATCGGGCAGATCCACCACAACGAACAGGCGGGGCTCGACCCGTTCCGCGCAGTGGTCGAGGCCACCGTGCAGCGTGCTCGGCCGGTGATCCTGACGGCCATGGCCGCGATCCTGGCCTTCATTCCGCTGACGCATTCGGTGTTCTGGGGAACGCTCGCCTACACGCTGATCGGCGGGACCTTTGCCGGGACCGTTCTGACGCTGGTGTTCTTGCCGGCCGTGTACGCCATCTGGTTCCGGATCAGGCCCGACGTCGTTCGCGTGCCCCTGGCCGCGCAGCCAGCCTGACGCAGGGCCGCGCTGTGAGTCCGCTCTCTTTGCTGTCCGTGAGTATTGATGAAGGAATTGCCATGTTGGAAACAGTCGTCGTCATCACCGGCGTGTCGTCGGGCATCGGCCGTGCCGCCGCAGAAAAAATTGCCAAGCGCGGCTGCCGTGTCTTCGGCACCGTGCGCAGCATCGACAAGACGCCCGCGTTGCCGGGCGTCGAGTTTGTCGAGATGGATGTTCGGGATGACGCTTCCGTCGAACGCGCCATCAAGTCCGTCATCGACCAGGCCGGCCGCATCAGCGTTCTGGTCAACAACGCGGGCATGAGCATGCTCGGCGCGGTGGAGGAAACATCGGTCTCGGAGGCTGCCTCGCTGTTCGACGTCAACGTGTTCGGCGTGCTGCGCACGACCCATGCGGTGCTCCCGCACATGCGGGCGCAGCGCCGCGGAAGAATCGTCAACATCAGTTCGGTGCTGGGTTTCCTGCCCGCGCCGTACATGGGGCTTTATTCCGCCTCCAAGCATGCGGTGGAGGGCCTTTCTGAAACCTTGGACCATGAGGTGCGCCAGTTCGGCATTCGCGTGACGCTGGTCGAACCGGCCTACACCCGAACCAACCTGGACGCCAATTCGCCCCAGGCCAGCTCGACAATCGCCGACTACGACCGCGAGCGCGCCATCGCGGCGCGCGCTGTTGCGCACAGCGTCAACGGCGCTCCTGAACCCGATGGCGTGGCCGACACGATCGTCGACGCCGCCTTTGGCCCTTGGCGCATGCGCCGCACGCCGGCTGGGCAGGCATCGCTATTGAGCAAGCTGCGGCGCTTCATGCCGGCCGGCCCGGTCGATGCCAGCCTGCGCAAGGCACTCGGCCTGGCCTGAGATCAGGCCTGCAAGGCGAAAGGCAGCTGCCGCAGCGGCTTGCCGGTAAGCCGCGCAACGGCATTCGCGAAGGCCGGCGCCAGCGGCGGCAGGCCCGGCTCGCCGATGCCCTTCGGCGGGTCTGCGCTGGGCACGACGTGCACGGCAAACTCGGGCATGTCGGTGATGCGCGCCACGCTGAAGTCGCCGAAGTTGCTCTGCTGCACGACGCCGTCCTTCAGCGTGATCGCGCCGCCCGGAAGGCACATCGACAGCCCCATGACCGCGGCGCCCTGCACCTGCGCTTCCACGCTGCGCGGGTTGACGGCCAGGTTGCAGTGCACGCCGGCGGTCGCGCGGTGCAGCACCGGCTGGCCATCCTTGACCGAGGCTTCGACCACATAGGCCACCACCGATTCGAAGGACTCGTGCACGGCCACGCCCCAGGCACGGCCTTGTGCCAGCTGCGTCTTGCCGTAGCCGCTCTTGTCGACCGCAAGTTGCAGTGCGGCGCGGTGGCGCGGATGCTTGTCGCCGAAGAGCTGCATGCGGTAGGCCACCGGGTCCTGCTTGGTGCTGCGCGCAATCTCGTCGAGCAAGGTCTCCATCACGAAGGCGGTGTGCGTGGAACCCACGCTGCGCCACCACAGCACCGGCACATTGACCTTGGGATGGTGCACCGTCAGGCGCATTGGAATTGGGTACGGCTCGCGCATGCCTTCGGCTGCCGTCGCGTCGATGCCATCCTTCACCTGGAACGACTCGAACACCGTTCCCGTAAGGATCGATTGGCCCACGATGACGTGGTCCCAGGCCAGCACCTTGCCGCGCTCGTCGAAGCCGATGCGCGCGCGGTGCAGGTGCATGGGGCGGTAGTAGCCGCCCTTGATGTCGTCCTCGCGGCTCCACAGCAGGCGAACCGGTGCGTTCAGGCCGGCGGCGCGCGCGGCCTTGGCGATTTCGCAGGCCTCGACCACGTAGTCGCTCGAGCCCACGAAGCGCCGGCCAAAGCCGCCGCCCGCCATCTGCACATGCACGCTCACCTGCTCGGGCTTGAGGCCCAGCACGCGCGCAGCCGCAGCCGCGTCCAGCCCAGCGCTCTGGGTGCCGACCCAGAGTTCGGCGCGATCGCCCGACAGCTTGACCGTGCAGTTGAGCGGCTCCATCGGTGCATGGGCGAGGTATGGGAACACGAACTCGGCTTCGAGCTGATGGGGTGCTTTGGCCAGCGGCGCCATGTCGGCGTCGAACTTGCGCGGACCC
>Ga0209673_1000981_pt1 | contig 35152 bp, 37 predicted proteins | sample AraplaCol_mMS_r2_2_FD_184274 | JGI IMG/M metagenome (GOLD analysis project Ga0209673, IMG submission 184274) | Arabidopsis root microbial communities from North Carolina, USA - plate scrape MF_Col_mMS_r2 (SPAdes) (version 3) | ecosystem: Host-associated > Plants > Roots > Endosphere | place... | reverse complement strand
GGGGGGGGGGGGGGGGGAATGTTCGATTCGTACAACCTCACCGCAACAGGAAGCATGACACGGTTAAATTTCATTTTGCTCGCACTAATATACTATTGAAGTGTAATTTTAGGCCCCCGAATATCTTTCAGCCCTCAGGCTGTGGTGATGTGTGATATAATTGCTTCTTCTTTAGTGCAGCCATCAACTAAGCATATCCCTGGCCAGAACTTCCATATTCCACCATGGACCGGCCGACACTCTACCTTTCACAGCAATAAATGTATTTCTGTTCATAGAATAACATCGTCAAGAACTAAATAGATAATTATTTAAAAAAAAAAAAACTTGAGAATAAATCCTCGGATCGCCGGATTAGTTTGACGTCATCGAATGCGGCCGAAGAATGTTGGCCGGACGAAGTTGGATTGACCGCTGGTTACACTAAGCTTCCCTCGTAAAATTTTAATCAGAGATTTACTGTGTACATACAACTTGCGCTGTTCTGTTGTACTGTATGCTGTCGTACTGTATGATGTCGATATCTCCAATACTCCACTCGTTCGTGCATAGATTGATCTCTTTCGTTGGGTCACTCGGACGGGCCGGGTGCATCTCCACTGCGGGCACAGATGGATCCTGATGTCATTTTGGGGGGCAGAGTTCAAATAGATTGAAAGGTACAAGAGGGATGTGCCTGAGAGAAAGAGAAAGTTGAACAAGAAAAAAAAAACCAGTTGTGCTGTGTGGTACGGCGTTGTGGTCTTTTCCCTCCACACGAAGCCCAAGTCTGCAAGCTGTTGATATGAATATCATTCTCATTCTGGCTTTGGTCTCCCTTTGCTGGGCAGCTCTGCCAGTTGTAGACCTGGGATATGAATTGCATCAAGCAAATGCATTGAGCGTGGGTTTTGATTCTCTCGAGATAAAGCGAGAGTCTACTAGCTAATGAAGTGGATAGAGCTCCAATGGACTGTATAATTTCAGCAATATCCGCTATGCAGCTCCTCCAATAGATGACTTGCGCTTTCGAGCTCCAGTCTGGCCCAAGTCCAACCGGTCGCAAATTCAAGATGGCTCGACTGGTCGAGTATGCCCTCAGGCATTGCCAACTTGGGAAGAAGAGCTTCAGCCTAGCTTTCTTCTCAGTGTACTCACTGGGAAGAAATTCAACCAGTCAACTGATCTCTCGGCTTATCCGTATATCCCGGATAAGTTGGACCTTCGGACGACCGAGGATTGCCTCTTTTTGGATGTCGTCGTACCTCAAGAGACATTTCATCGGGCTCAAAAAAAGAAAGGAGAGCTGGTTGCGAAGAAGAATCTTGCTCCGGTGATGGTTTGGATCTACGGAGGTGGCTTTGCAGAAGGTGACAAGAGTCTGTATAATCCAGCAGGGATGATGCAACAGAGTAAAGCTCGAGGAGAAGAAATGGTATATGTAGCTTTAAACTATCGGGTAAGTCTTAAAAGCCTCTCTTCGAGCTCGGGTAGACCTTTCTTTTATTATTTCTATTCTTCTTTTCGCTGAAACTCCGTTCAGTTAGGCGCCTTTGGTTGGCTGGCTGGGAGCAGCCTCACTGCAAACGGCACTGCCAATGCTGGTCTCTATGATCAGCGCCTAGCCCTAAAATGGGTACAGAAGAACATTCATCTTTTTGGAGGAGATCCTTCTCGTATCACTGTCATGGGCGAATCGGCTGGGGGTGCTTCTATCATGCATCAGATCACAGCTTTCGGTGGTAAGAATGGATCGGCTCCATTTCAACAAGCAATTCTTCAAAGTCCAGCATGGGATCCGATCGTGTCTCCCACCCAGCAGGAAGATACTTTACAGCAATTCTTGGAGATTTTGAATGTGAGTTCGGTTGAGGAAGCACGCCGTCTCCCCTCATCGACCCTGATCGCTGGAAACGCGTATCAGATCGGTACCAAGGGCTTCTATGGCAACTTTGTTTATGGCCCCGTCGTGGATGACAAGTTTGCGCCGAGTTTGCCAGGACAACTTCTGCTATCGGGGGATTTTGACCGTAACATTAGCGTGATGGTCGGTCATAACGCCAACGAGGGTATCGCATTTCTGAATCCCAATGCGACCAAGAGCAATTTCCTCCCAACTCTCCTAAAACAGATTTTACCGACGATTTCGAACAACGTGACTCGGTACGTTACCGATGTCCTTTATCCCGCCCGATTTGACGGCAAATGGGGCTATACCAGCCCTCTTGCCCGTGCAGAGCTCATCCTCTCCGACGTCGCCATCAATTGTAATACCGATTATCTGAATCGGGCATATGATAACCAGACATATGCATATCAGTTCAGCATTCCACCCGGATTACACGGACAGGACGTGCTATACACCTTCTTCCACAATGGTACCAGCACGATCTCCTCGGATATGGCGTCGGTCACCAACGCGACGGTGGCCCATGCGATGCAAGACTGGTTTGTCAGTTTTACGTATACAGGGGCTCCAAAATCGTCGCGTACACCAGTGTTTCCTCGACATGGAGAGCGAGGACAACTCATGAACATTGGAAATGACACCATTGCGCCCATGCGCGATATGACCAACAATCCGCGCTGTCGATTCTGGCAGTCTGCTCCCTATTCTTAATGGCTAATGTGAATTGATTATGAGTGACTTACTTTACGGTGAAGCTGTACATACAAATATGTACATAGAGAGAATTTGTGTGGTCGAGTTAGCGATGAATGAACGATTTCAATTGAATTACTGTAAATATGGGATTGCCGATCTTCCGATCACGATCGCGATCACAGCCCAGTATAAATCGGGATATTCGGTATTATCTCGTACTAGCTACGGAGTATTACATTCATAGATAAGCACTGGCAAGAAATCGGTGCTATAGATGCTCGACCTGGCCCTGCCACATGGTGAGCATGCAATGCAGGGTATATGACAAGTAGTGGGAGTCTCCAATGTACTTATATAGTATGTGCATAGTACTCTGTATGGATGAAAGAGATCATTAATCTCTCGAAATTTACGTAGTTGGACACTCAAATGTACTACATTAGTGTCTGTATGATATGCAAGATTTTGCGAAACTGGCGCAATTTCATAGTACAAGCATGTTTACCGGGGGAAGCCCTAACGATCGGCTCAAGATCCCTCTATATCCTATCGGCTGGAAGTGCCCACCGAGATACGATGTCTCGGAAGCCCCGCGATTGTAGCTCGAAGCTGCAGACTCGGCATGCATGAAAAAATGCTCGGCGTGCAGCTTCAAGTGTGCGCGGGATTGAAAAGGGATATAGAAAGGAGGAGGCATACCAATTGATACAATTGAATATACAGATTAAACCCGGTGAAAAAAATCATTTGGGATAATCAAGCAAATAGTACGAAATATTATGCTCACTCTAACTTTAGAAGTGTTCGGTTACAGCTGTATCAGCCTGTTGATAGTGTAAAACAGCCCTCTCGGCAAGGGGTTCCACCGTCAGCAGCGCCGTGTCGATCCCAAATGACAGGCTTTTTTTTTCTCTTAGACTCACTTCATTCCGAGAAGGTGGTAGCCAAGCTGTTAGTCTCGTTTGACCAATCCAAAAATACATTTCAGTCCCCGCCAAACTTCCCACTTTGGACCCTTTTCATCTCCATTTTTGGACCCTCCCCAATCATCAATCATCTAGCCTCGCGACGAAAAGCTTGCTCGGTCACTTTAAAGTAGGAGAAAATTACAGTCCCAAGGGTCCATTACATACAGTAGAAACACGATCCATTCCGAAGTGTGTACACCCTCGGAGAACCCTATAAGAATGGGGCCAGACTACTCCGTAATTAGACCTATAACCGTCCCATGTCTCGCTGAAAATGTGGTGATAGGCACCCACATTTCACTATTGAAGAAGAAAAAAAAAAGTAGTCCTCACGATTCTGATCTGAAGATTAAAAAGGGTGTCACATCTCTGTTCCCCTCGCAGCCTTGTCCAAGGCTTAATTCCTTCTTTTTTTCTTTTTTTTGTGAAGCTAAACAAAAAAAAAGCCCCCGGGGCCATTTTGACTGCGCCTTCTTTTGTCGCCCCCAAAATCCTCTTTTTTTTCTACTTTGCTACTTTTATCTACTCTCCTTCGCATCTTTCATTTTCATTTTCATTTTCTTTTATTCTTTCATTACAATCATTGTCATTATTATTTCTCGCCATCATGAAATTCCTCTGGACACCACTTTGCATCGTCGGTGCCATTGCATCGGCAATTCCCTATACTTCAGCCCACGAGGTTCATCTACCATATCTCCCGTCGTTGGAACCCGAGAATCCAACCAACACTTATCTGGTGAGTGGAATAAATTGGCATTTGAATATCATCATAACTGACATATGTTTAGTCCATAAAATGGACCATTAAAGATGGTTCGCTCTATGCCAATAATGACCAAGTCTTCCCTCCTGTCATGTCGATGCAAATGCATGCACCACTCTATGACAGCGACCACAAAGTTGCCCTTGAGGAAGAAGATATTCAATTATATTACTCTCTCAATGCCCGCCCTGTTCCAGCCAGTGATAATGGGGCCCTGAATGATATTCTGCGAATTAATGTCGAATTAATCGACAAAGAAGGCCGCCCTGTCACTCCCCATGCTGTGGCTGTTGATCTGCTCGATCACCCTGATGGAACTTATCGTATCACACGAATTCGTTTGGACTCGCCTCGTAGCCTTCGCAGGCCCAAGCCTTGGCAAATGAAATTCTGGAAGACTCAAGTTAACGCTCTCTTGAATCACCACCAGCCAGAATTATCCTCTTCTTCCACCAATTCCCCTCAATCATCGACATCAAAACTTCAATCAACCCAATCCAAGGGAACTACCAAGTCATCTTCTAATCACCAACCCGAATCCACATCCACGCCTGAGAGCGAGTCCCAGGTTGGGTATATCTTCTCCCCCTACGGATCTACTTACATTGTGTCCTCCAACGGGGGCCACCATCGCGGTCACCATCATCCCCACCACCACGATCAAGACTCGTTCATGCGCCTTGTTCGCCCGGTCATTCTCCCTGCTATGATGGGAATTGGGGCTGGACTACTGGCCTGTTTAGTTGGCTTCTGTGTTGGCCATCTTGCTATTTCCCTCGCTACACGTCTGGGATTTTACAAGAGGGGCTCCCAGAATCGAGACTCTCGCTCCAGCCCGGCCTGTCTTGAGGAGGGAAATCCTAGCGAAAAGGCTTATCTCATGATCCCTGAGATCCACCTGACAGAGCCCGATGTATAGTATGATTATCGGTTGATTTGTCGGATTAATATACATATTCTTTCTTAGGCGCGGCGCTGGACGGTGGGGGTTTCTTTTCATCCATTTTGGAGTTCTTTTTACGATATCAACTCGCGAAACAGCATCTTTTCCTTATGTTTATTATTTTGCATTTCTTAGACATAGACCTCTCCTATATGTGTAACTTTATTCAAACTACGAGATATGCATTTATCAATGATCCAATACTGTGCCTATACTAGTGCTTTTCGGGAAGTACCAACTTCTTATCAACCACATCCACACAGGTTAGCTCTATGCTTCAGGCCGGCTGGCCCAATGGCAAGGCGCTTGACTACGAATCAAGAGATTGCAGGTTCGACCCCTGCGTCGGTCAACTTTTTGTCCCACATGTGGAGTATAAAATCGTGAAATCTCCATGGAGGCAAATTTTTTTCATCCTTCGGCCCGGTTAGACTGGAGACCCACAAACGCATCCAACGGAATTCACTAGCCTGTGGATGTTTCACCGATGCTAACTAAGCCTTGTACGATGTGCAACATGGCCAATTATAGAATCGGTGAAATGCTTATTTGGTATGGCCCGGTACATACCATATGGTTCAATACATAGCCTGTATTGAGATGGCTACAGTTTTGTGGGATAGCCGTTCATCTTAACTTTGGGATACTCTAGCGTGGAGTTTTTTGGTCAAATCGCTATACTTCCGAGACACGTTGATCAATACTCTCTAGGGCTGAGTTCTAGGTAGGTTTATATCTTTGCCAAATCATTATCACGAACGACTGGTCAGTGATAGGAAGGCAGTTATGATCAGCTACATATACTGTACTACTAGTGAATGTCTTACAGATCGAATATATATAACTAGATAGTTACCTAACTAACTATATAGGTATATATCTCTACAGGTATAAGTATATCTGGGGTCTGTAGGCCAATGTCTAGCTCCGGGTCTCTAGGCACCTCGAATTGTAGCCTGTTATACGTATGCTTCCTGGGTTGCCAGTCACATTCTTCGCTAAATGGTTCCACAAGAAACTGTAATCTGAAACGCATTACTCCGTAGAGTTGATGGCAGCTGTCAATTGGTGAATCCTGTTGCCTGTCGGCTTCTCAATCTGAACGGGATCCGCGGAGACCGTGATATTCTCAGAAGTGCAGTAACTAACCAGTTAGTATAAAGGTCGGTCGGTATCAGAGTGGCCAGAATTCATCTGCCTAATATAACCTTAAATTCAATTGCAATTTAATTTAAGGTTATATTTTGATGTCGTTGGCTATTCGTATGGTGCACTATTACCAGGCACTAGTCTCAAGCAGAGACTAGGCGGTCATATATAAATATACAAACATCATAGTTGACTCTTCAAGGGTGTAGTAGTTACTACTAATAATAATAACACCCATGTCTAAACCAACCTTGGGAGTTCAACTAGTAGAAAACGAGGGCCTTCAAGAGTGCCAGCAGACCCATGTAGATGCTGATCGGCAGTAGTATCGATCATTAAATCCTCAGAATGGATTGTGCAAAATGTATTCCACCCTGAGCCCACCTTTTAGAAAACTCCCTTCAATCCACCCTGCTGTACACCACCCCAAATCACGAATTTAGGCTCGAAGCCTTTGCCTGTCTTATCAGCAAGGCTGATCTCTTGATCCTTCGACAAAAGCACAACATTCTCGGGATATAACTTGCCCAATAATGCCAAGGCTACGATCGGGCTTTCAACTGGAATGAGATGGACTCCCCCGTTCTTTGCAGTCAAAAGACCAGCGTCGGTCATCTGCAGAATACTCATGGAGTCGTGGGTGATCACAGAATAAGTAGCATTGCTAGAAGCATTGCTATCGGTCGTCTTATCGACCAAAGAGTCTCTCGCTATGTATGAATATCGATGGCCACGAGAAATTTGGCCAACGTCAATTGCTACACATTTCTCATTAACTAAGTCAAAGCGAAGTTCCAAACGAGAGGGCTTGCCAGCTTTGGGGCCATCCACGAAAGCAAGTGAAGCAGCTTGTCCCACCTGCGTCTCTGGACCAGGGAAGCTAGAAAGCTCGGAGACTGCAGTATCAACGCCAGAAGAGATCTCTGTACGAGGAGCCGAATAATAATCGTCGAACTGATAGTCGAGCACAACGTTTGTGTCATTTTGGTTGGCTTTCACAGGGACGTACTGCAGCAAATGCAAAGGAGTCGGACCACCGGACAGAAAAGCAGGTAGAATAGTGCCATGCGCATACTGAAAGCCATATCCTACGCTTTCGGAATTGACAAGGTCTGGCGCAAGTAGTGCCTTGGCAAAATTGACGACGTTTCGTTGCGTGGTATGCTTGGTTAAGAGATCAGCTAGGAATGAACTTCGAGCTGATTCGAGATGGCGTATTCCTCTTGATTTGCGACCGACAGGAATCAGAACATCCTGATAATTCTGAAACGGTAAAAGTGCATCGCGTAGTAGCACCATCTGATGCATATACTCGTTGAATAACTGCATCAGTTGGGGCTGGCTGCGGTCGCCAAACATAAGATCCACATTGGATGGAGTGAGCAGATGGCCCTCGCAAGGGCTGCGAAGTTGGAGGTCTACATGGACCGGCTTCCCACCATTGAGTTTTTCAGTTCCTCGAGCCCATTGGACCAGAGTCTTGCCGATGCGAGTAGCCTGGTCATTGATCTCTCGCCGCGATATATCAAGGGGTTCATTCAGACGGAGCGTGGCCTCGCGAGTATCAGTAGCCAAATTGGCAGCGACATTATCTAACAAGCGAGAGCGAGCTGGCTTGCTTCCGACGGGATCATCGCCGAGATGAAATACAACAGTGTCGAGGAGAGGCGCGAACCCCTCGACTAATTGCATGGGTGTGTAGACTCCAGCTCGCAGACCCCAGGCCTCCTTGAATGGCTGTGTATCATGAACACCACCGTCCGCAGGGATAATATCAGTATGTCCAAAGATAGGGCATATTAAATTTTGTAGACGATGAAGGCTGGAAGTACTCATGGCAGCTAGTCGAGTAATCATAATAAGACAAGAGAAAGATAGAAGGATGAATGGGGAATAACCGTGGATGACAGTTCTCATTAACTGATTCGCTTTATCACACCTGGAGCTGCATTTCATCCCTTCTTATACATTGGCAGACAATCCGATTTTCAACATGGCGGAATTTGATGGCTTCTCGAAGCCGCGGAGCTTGGTGGTCGTGACCGTCCAACTCCGTAGAGGACAACGAGGAGTGATTAATCTCACCGGAGTTGGAAGGGAAGATTATAAATCTAGGTAAACAAATCATTGATTGATGTCAAGAGGTAGAGCACTGCTCAGGTAAATTGATGTAAAGCACATAGAATGATCAAACTGCGCAGTTCATCGGAGCCACCAACTCCGACGGTATTTTGAACCAGTAGTGTTTGTAAATAATCTCGTGAATAACTCTCAAGAACATCTTTCAGAGTCATGCGGCCCAGACTTAGATGGAATACCGTCGGTGAATCTTCCCTCGATGCAGAGTATTGTTTGACAAAATCCATTGTGAGATCCCACTCCATCTCCGTACGTGCTGTCCATAAAGCATGACTGCAGGGAAGTGGCATATTCAAAATGAAGTCGTCATTCAAAGGCTCATAGTACGGAGAAGGTGAGCTACTCTGTGGATTGCAATGACCAAGGTAATAGACAATATTAGCCAAGAAGATTGTGCGCCTTGTGGTCTCCTCCACAGCCCATTGTTCCCACTTCCGGGTTTTCGGACGAGAAGGTGACACCGGATCAGCGACCGAGTCTTGCAGATAGGAAGTAATCAACGATCGGGTCATTTTGGCCAGAAAAGGGGCCTTCAAACCTTGGGAGTATGACTTTTGCTTCCACTCCTCTCCTTTACGGATCTCACCATGCAATGTGCGCAGCTCCAGGATTCCATAGATAAGCATCGCATGCAAAGCATCCCACTGCTGCATGCACGTGTACGTAGGAAAAGTCTGTATTATTCTTTGGCGTTCTACTTCCATCGCTTGTCGAGCGAAGCGATTCCCGTCGATCGTCTCCATCGCACTCCCGCAGCAGATCGCCATCGAGGTCCGCGCGAGCGTCGTCATATCTGGCACATCCTGTTCATATAGAGTGCGATGCAGTAACGTTGAGATAAAATCATCTTGGAGAAGACATCTTGGATATTGTTCCACCACGTGAATGAGATCCCTTAAGGCATGCTGCACGACGGGGAGATTCACGTCCAAATCTCCTAGGCTTGTTTCTGGGAAATCCAATAAGGGTAGTACATCTCCGAAACCATCAGCCGGGGTAAAACTCAAGTCGGTTACCCCTTGCGTAGCGGACTGCAGCACGGGAGGTTGGACGGGAATGAAGTTAGGGGTTGCCAACGGTGGAGAGGAGACATTCAAATTGCTTGGGCCTTCATGTACATGCGCTTCAGAGGCAGAAGCAGAGGCGGCATAAAGACAGGAAATATTCCGGTCGATACATCGCGCACATGGACGGGCATAGCTGCATTTAGCCTTTGCTTGAACACACGCGTTGCAGGCTTTGCGTCGCGTCGATATTTTGGGTCGAAGACAGCGCCTCCTGTGGCGCTGGAGGAGGTCGTCTAGCTGATTAGATTAGTTGTGGAGATGTGATATTCATCGGTCGGAGTCACCTACGGCGCTGATATGTTTTCAGGCAAGATGTACATTCATAATCTCCAGACATGGTTGATATCTTGGAGGTGGATAGAATCTTACAACAGACGAGGCTCTGGCTTATGACAGTATGATACAAAGGGGCTACGAATGGCGCAATATCAAAATCAACTTTACTTTAACATCAAGTCTTCAGGAAGTACAGTATTCTAAGAGTTCCTTGGTGTGAACAGTAACTAATTGATGTACTCTGTATACTGCACTTTGTATAGAAGTGGAATAATCTATCACACTCCACCAACCCATCTGATTCCGAGGTCAAATTTCTCTACGGAGTAATTCCACTCAAAACAAATCAAAACAAAAGAAACAAACTAAAATATCATATCACACAGCCACTTGAAAAAATCAGCCACACTAGCGGTGACGCCGAGATTCAATAGTGGCGATCGGACGACCTTCTCCATCGACTAGCCAAGGGTCGGTTGCTGATCGCCCTGCCTTGGTTCATTTTCTCTTTGCCGGAGTTCATTTCGGGTTTGAAGATTGTGCCCGATTAATATAAGGCCGGGATTTGATTTTCTTTTCTTTTATTGCTTGCTTCTACCATTCACATCTCATGATCTTCCAGTAGTACTGTCCAGTCCTCCGTCCTCCGCGTTCTCCGTAGCTATATCATCGTCATGACCCACTTGGCTAGCTACGTTGCAGCCTACAATTTTGATCCTCAGACTTATTTACGGAGTACAGCAATACACTTCGCTTCGGGGTACAGATAGTTCCAATCATAGCCCGAGAAAGTCCCAGCTTCCCCCGGTTTGCCAGGGAAATACATATTAAACTCGAAAAAAGCCCCAATACGAAGCTCGCATCTCCACCGGGCCATAACCTTGGGCGACCAATGATCGGTTCATCCCCACTTTAAACTCCGTCATGGAATTCAAATTGAATTTCAGATAAATCGATAGTGGCTTATCCGACCTCCTTTAGGGTCAAAAGGGACCTTGGACAAATCGGACGAGCCTATGAGGATCGACGTCGGGGTTAGGCATACCAGACGATCAATCCCCAATCGAGATGTTGAGATCTGAGATTGACCTTTGCTGTACATACTCTGTAGAAAATGGGAATTGGCTGGTCTGTGGTACAGGGCTAATCCTTGTCATGTCCTTGCAACCTGATGACTTCATGAAATGCGTCAGGAACCATCCCATCCTCGCAGGTTGCCTGCCCCCCCTGTGGCTTGAAATGTATTCCACCCACGTTGGCCAAGTCATACCTTAATGCAGGATGATGCAGCTCACCGCAGGACACCCCAAAAGAGGAAAAGGAAAAGAAAGGTGAAAATTTTGAAAAGCAAACAACAACACGATGTATCGTGCCGGGCAACTCGCACGGCCGATCCCATTTGGTCGTGGAGACGCGATCGTGGACCTTCGGTACTTACTAGACGCTGCTAGTGCTGCTCAATTACCTCAAAGGTAAATGATTGTTTGGTTCGCAGCTCAGATTTGATCCAGGTTCTTCTCTATAAAAGACCCTTTGCCGAGCCTGGCTCTATCCGATTCTCCCTTTTTTTGTTTCCCAACCTCTTGTCCTCCTCTATCCTCCTTCCCCCCTTCCATTCTCCATATCTTTCTATCTTCATATCATACCCAGCAAGATGAAGTCCTTCTCTCCCGTTGCTCTGGCCCTTCTGGCCGCTGTCGGTCTGGTCGCTGCCGCCGACCCTTCTGCCTCTGAGTGCGCTGTAAGCTGGACATTGCCAAATCAGATACACCATCATACTTTATGATTGCAGATGCTAATATAATATTGTGATAGACCATGTGTGTCAACAATATGAACGACAAGGCCACCGAGTTGAACTGCAAGTCTGGCGATATGGAATGCCTGTGTAAGAGCGAGAACTACTCCTTTGGTATTCGTGATTGCACCAAGGAGGCCTGCCCCAGCGATGATGCTGAGAAGGTGTTGAAGATGGCCCTCGCCAAGTGCCCTAGTATGTTTCATCGCCCTTGCTTGGATTCTGAAACATGTCACTGACTTATTCACTAGACGGCTCTTCAGGATCTGGATCTGGATCATCTGGTTCTAGCACCAGCACCAGCTCTGGCTCTGGCTCTGGCTCCGACTCTTCCTCCACCGAGACCGGCAAGGGCAGTGGCAGTGGCAGCGAATCGACCGCCACTGGCACTGGCGCTGGCGCTGGCGCCGGATCTAACTCTGGATCCATGACTGCCACTGGCAGCGGCAGCGACAGCACTGGTACCAACACTGGTTCCATGAGCGGTAGCGGTATGGGCAGCGGCAGCGCTACTGTAAGTACCCGGGAGCTACCCCCCAACCCTAAATATGTTGATGCTGGACGTCCCTTACTGATCATGTTCCAATAGGCCACTGCTACTGGCACTGATGCCACTGGCTCCAATGCTTCCACCATGATGACCACAACCACCACCGGCTCTGGCTCTAGCTCTACCGAGACTGGCTCTAACTCCAGCTCTGGATCCGGCTCCGGCTCTAGCACTGAGTCTGGCAGCGGTAGCGACTCTGGCTCCAGCACTGGCTCCGACAGTGCCCCCGCAACCAGCACTGGAGCTGCTCACCCCATGGCCACCGTCGGCAGCGGCGCTGTTGGCGCTATGGGTCTTGCTGCCCTCCTGGTCCTCTAAGGGGAAATTGAACGATGGTGTGAAAGTGTAATTTTTTGTTGATGGGAGTATCATCATAATGTTATTATTGCCATGAATATGGATACTAGTGATATGTACTAATGTCGATCGAAACGATCTAATGAAAGTCATGCTCCACAGGCACGTGCCTTAGCATGTGATTGTTGTATACTTCAATTCTGATTCTGTAGCGCTGCAGTACAGTTCAGTATCACACGATAGACTAAACCACTATACTCGTTCTTCACCCCAATTTAGACGCTCGCATGGATCTCATCCCATGAGGGCTTGCACTTCCTTTATCCCGCCGGAAAAGTGGCAATTCTCAGCTGAGTTTCCCGTTCACCCGGATCGGCCTCCTCCGATGGGATGTGGAAGAGGAGTATCGGTGACAGGCGATATCTGGAGGTATCTCAGAATTTCACCACAATGACTGTAGAATATATCCTAATGAACACAGTTAGTAGATAGTGAGTATATAGTCAGTATTTGTATAAATCAAGAGAATAAAAGTGTATAGATAGAATGATATCACCGGCAATGGGTTTCTCCGTCCTCCGAGCCGAGGCAATTCTCGACTTTCCGGGGAATTTCCAACTCGACCAACTTTCGGCTTCGGTCCGCTTTGGCTGGGCCGACCCTCTCCAAGTCTGCCCTTCATTTTTCTATTCGGTCACCTTTACTCTTCATACTCTCCTCTTACACCTTCTCTCTCTCCTGATTCATCCTTTCTTCTATTCCTCAACCACATTTCCTCCCTCCCTCTCCTGCTCTTTCCCTCTCCCCCTTCTCCCCTTTTATCCTCTCTTATAACCCCGGATTCTTAAGCTCCGAGCTCCCCCACCTACCACAAAGTCGCCGATTTCAAGATGTCAACCTCCACGGCATCTTCGCAGGAGATCCAGGATGAAGTCAAAGTTATTGAGAAGAAGGCTGTGAACCAGACCGTTCAGCAGCTCCGCTCTCTCGCCGCTGGTGCTGCCGGTGGTCTTTGTGCTGTTGTCGTGGGACATCCCTTTGACCTTGTTAAGGTCCGCCTCCAGACCGCCGAGAAAGGTGTCTACTCAGGTGCCATGGATGTTGTGCGGAAGACCGTTGCCCGTGAGGGCCTTGTACGGGTAAGGCGATTCGCCAATTTCCTCAGAAGAAAGACAGATCATTGACGAGCGCATTAGGGAATGTATGCCGGTGTGTCTGCCCCGCTCGTGGGTGTGACTCCAATGTGTAAGTGAACCACCCTGAATAACTCAATGGCATCAACAAGTGTCCCTGGGGAGAAATAGAAGCTGACATATTCCTTTTCAATAGTCGCTGTTAGCTTCTGGGTATGACTTCTAATCTTTTTTCTCCAAAAAAAAAAAATTAAGATCCTATTGCGGATCTTCATGTGATAGTCCAGTATATTCTAACATCATCTCTCAACAGGGTTATGATCTGGGCAAGACCCTGGTAAACAACCTCTCTACAGTACCCGTAGTGAACAACACTCCACAGTACTCCATCGCCCAGATCTCCTCCGCTGGATTCTTCTCGGCCATCCCTATGACCCTCATTACCGCACCCTTCGAGCGCGTCAAGGTACTTTTGCAGATTCAGGGCCAAAAGACTCTCGCGCCCGGTGAGAAGCCCAAGTACTCCGGTGGTATGGATGTGGTCCGCCAGCTCTATAAAGAAGGTGGTGTGCGCAGTGTGTTCCGGGGTAGCGCCATGACCCTGGCCCGTGACGGACCCGGCTCAGCTGCCTACTTCGCCGCATACGAGTATATCAAGCGATCATTGACCCCGAAGGATGCGAACGGCAACCTCACTGGCGAATTGTCCCTTCCTGCTGTTGTGGCTGCTGGTGGTGCCGCTGGTATCGCCATGTGGATTCCTGTCTTCCCCGTTGACACCATCAAGTCTCGTCTGCAGAGCGCCCCCGGTAAGCCAACCATCGGTGGAACCATTCGGTCTGTGTACGCTAGTGGTGGATACAAGGCCTTCTTCCCTGGATTTGGACCCGCTCTTGCTCGTGCTGTGCCCGCCAACGCGGCTACCTTGTAAGCAATCCTCCTTTTTACGATATCAGATCTAAGACCTAACTAACCATCGCTCCTCCAGCCTCGGCGTCGAACTTGCCCACAAGGCTATGAACAAGTTCTTCGATTAAATTCAGGGGGGTGACTATCTGTGTATATATTTCCTTTTATTGTTTTTGTTTCCTTTGCAGCGTTGATTTCCAGTCATCCATCTACGGATCGGATACTCGTGACAGTCTCTGGTTCGCCGATTGGCCCTCTTGGATACACTTCGAAAGCTTAGAGATATCCCTGGACGTTGGATCCTTCGGTCCAATTTTCTTTAGTATAGAATGTATTTGTTTTTGGGTATATGGAGTATCTCGAGTATATGATATGCATCGGATCAGATAAGCTTAGATCTACCATCGTTCTACCAATCTTTTAGTCTGAAAGATCCAATATTTAAATGAACACTACCGGTATTTAAATGTTCCCCACTCGGTACTAGCAGTGGCACGTATTAAATATGATTCCAAGTCACTTTAGATGAGGGATACGAGTTTACATAGTATTATTTAGCGCCTTAAATAAAGCCCCGCCTGCTGCAGATACCAATCAGATTCCTTTTAAGCCTACATCAAAGACATCTTTGTTGTATCGGTGAGCGCTGTATGGGTCTAGATCTTACTCACCATCCTCTTTGCTTTCAGACCATAAACGCTTTGACTCGTACTGCTGAATGTCTCGGATGCCCTCGGGAATTGTGGATCCACTCGTTAGTCTCCTTTTTGAGGCTCAAGTACTGTTGGCCCAGTATGTACTGGCCAATAGATCTTGCAAATGTCTTCGGCTATTAAGAAGGCGTTATAGCGCGAAATGATGAGTGGTCATTGGGCACACGGACCACTGCGGCGTCATGAAAAGCCATTCAGGGAGAAGATAAGAGAGACAGGGGGGAAAAAACGAGAGACTTTGAAAGGATGAAACGAGTTGGGTTGGGCGAACACTTTAGTCATTTGGGGGCCGGAGGGGCAAATATACCAATAATTAGGGGGGGGGGTTCTATTCTGGGACTGTCTCCGACAGAGGGAGTTAGTATTTATCAACAGTATATAATAAACATGAAATTGTATGTAATCGTATAGAATATAATAGAATATAATATAGTGTTTACTATGAAACATAGGATATAAAGTTTATAATGTATTATATAATCGAAAACAATCAAAAAAAGAGGATGTTCATCTGAGGCAACTGCGACCCTAAACCGGGTTAGCTCTGCGCCTGCCTACTTTGGCCTCAGCCTCAAAAGAATCCCCTCTTCTTCTTCTTTCTTTTTCTTCTTCCATCCTCGTCTCTCTTTCATCTCTTTTCTTTTCCATTTCACTTTCTTCAACAAATCATCACCCATCATGGCTGTCAGCGGTCATCTTGCCCGCCGCAGCGCTGAGTTCGTCGCGACTTTCCAGGATAAGCCGCAGATGAAGTTAGACGTCTCCCCATGGTTGATCTTCTTGGTTCTGGGAGTCATCTTGATTTTTGGCCTCGCTGCTTTTGCTGTTAGTCTTTTTCTTTTTCTTCTATTATGATTCTATCTCTGGTCTAAATATTCACCACTGACTCCGTTAGATTGAATACACTTACGGTTGCGTCGTTGCGACTTTAGCCGCTGTCGAGGACTCAAACCCCGATATCTACGTCCGCATCGATCAGCAGGATCCAACCAAGCCTTCTGGTCCAAATGACCCCGACTCTGAACTGGCCGGCGCGGCTCGTCCCAAGCCCATCACCAGCGGGTTGCGATCTACTACTAAGCACTTGCGCGCCCGTGCTGGCTTCTGGTCTCGCTTCCGAGGTCTCTCCATGTACTTCGCCTTTTTCTTCGCCGACGTCTTTCTATCTCTGATTTTCCCCGTCCCCACTGGTTCATTCTTCGGCCAATTCTTCGTTCAATTCTTCATCAACATCCTTCTTTCGACCTGGCAGATGGCCTGGGTCCACATCGTCATCTCCGAACCCTCTCCCAAGCGCTTCTACCAGCGCATTCCCAGCTATCGTAAATGGATCCGCATCGCTCCGGCCGTGGCTTTCGAGACGGCCCTGACCTATGCCACTTTCTTCCTCCCTATGGCTGTCGCCCAGTTCGCCGGTTGGACTGATGTGACCGAGGATCCCAACCGCCCGGATGTGAATGCCCGGAAGGAACTCATCCGCTTCCTCTCCATCAGTGCTCTTCCCGCGATCCTTGCCCTGGCGGTCTCTGTGCCCGCTCGTGTCGTGTTCATCCGAGTGGCCGCTTCTATGCTGCCCGAGGAAGATGAGTCCATCGTTCCCTTTGACCGTTCGTTTGGTGGCAAGGTCCAGCCTGAGATTGTTGGTGGCAGTGGCAAGATCGGCCTCCTGGATGCCTGGACTACCTTTGACTGGAATGCTCGTGTTCGATTTGTCAAGGTGGTGATCAAGACCGCATTAATGCAAGCCGGCGTACTGATTCTGGGCATGACTCTTGTTTTCGGTATTATGATCGGAGTTGGACCTAAGGGCCTGTCAATGGCGCCTGCTGATGGATCTGCCTAAATTCCGCATCCTCCAAGATGAGCTATCGTATCAATTTGCTCACGGAGTGTCAGTATTGGTATTGAAGAGAGTTGAAGGTGGAGCCACTGTTCTTGATTGATGCATCCTTAACCCTCATTATATTAGTTCGCCTTTGGCTGCTCATTTCTTTATACATATTAGCTTATATATGTCAATGCTAGCTCATCCATCTCCTTTATACTTCTCTCTTCTCTTCCTATTTAGTAGTGCTCCATTCTCTACTTACTTCTGTCTACTGTCTAGCCAACCATTGGGAAGTTGAGGCTAATCTTATCCACTATCGGAGCCCCCGCTCTTCACCGCCTGCGTCGATTTTCCACCCCCTCAGAGCATTCACCAAGTTTCTCCCAGGTCCTCAACTTCACTTCTTCAGTTCCTTGTTGGTACTTAGTACTTAGTACTCAGAGTGATCTTTCAGGTTTCTCTCGTTGATTCTGTTCAACTCCTTTCCTCTCCTCCTTCCCCTCCCCTCATCCTTCCAACCACGATGGCAACTACGCCTGCTGGACGTATGCTCTCCCGGCAACTGCAACAAATGCAGTCCGATAAGGATATCCCCGGAATCAGTGTTGGTCTGGTAGATAGTAACGTCTTCGAATGGGAGGTTATGCTCATGATCTCGGACGATGTCAAATTATACGGTGGTATGTACTTCGCGCAAGTATTGCCGACTTAAACCCCAGAGAGAACCCCTCACTGGGTAGTTAGGGATCTATAAATCCCTGACTGAGAACCAAATTTTTTTTGGATACCTATTTTCAGGAACTTGCTAACCTTTTATTACTTCCTCTAGGCGGTTTCTTCCGCGCTCGTCTCTCCTTCCCGCAAGAATACCCGCATATGCCACCGAAGATGAAGTTCGAATCGCCCCTCTTCCACCCAAACAGTAAGTGATCGGCCATTCTAAGCCTTCTTGAGGCTAGTTATGAATTTGCTTTTGTCAAAAATACATCTTCGACGGGGATCTTCTACACTGCACAGTAGTTCGAATTTGCGTTCTAACAATCCACCTAGTCTATCCCAATGGCGAAGTGTGCATCTCCATCCTACACCCACCCGAGGAAGACAAGTACGGCTATGAGTCTGCCGCCGAGCGCTGGTCGCCTGTTCAGACCCCCGAGACAATTCTGTTATCTGTGATTTCTATGCTCTCCAGTCCCAACGACGAGAGCCCGGCGAATGTGGAGGCTGCTCGGTTGTGGCGAGAGGATCCGGCAGAGTTTAAGAAGAGGGTGCGCCGGTGTGTGCGTGAAAGTCAAGGCGAGGAGTAGACCGGCTCTACTTCAAATTTATTTTCTACTTCTCTATCTTCTACCTTTTCTTTCTTCATCTGTTATGGTTTTCTCATGGTGCATCTGGTTGGACATTTCGTTATATTTCCTTTCAACCTCTCTTTTCTTCACTGCGTCTTGGTACTGGTGTTTCCAGGTTTGGTTGCTGGTGTGCTCTTATTGCATGATAGAGCGAGCGGTATTAAGACGACATGAAAGGTGGAAGGTATTATCTACATTCATGCTTGAACTGGGCATTTTCCGTCGTGGTATGGTTGGAGTTCAAGTATGCTCTCGCATAGGATTTATCTACTAGTATTCGATGCTTTTGTTGTAATCCGCTCTTACAACGATGACAGGCTAAGCGTAGTGTGAAAGAGAAAGCCAAGTATTTGGATGGAATGGCTGGGTCATTACTAGTCATATACCCCCATTTATCAGCGCTTGATGAAATAGTTTGCATGTGGTGCGCTCAAAGTCTATTAGATGAAATGTAAAGGAATGTTTGAAATGCTCGATAGAGCCGGCTCATGCCAGTTACCCGCGGTTCTTGTACCCGGTACGCATGGAAGGGAGGAAAAGGCCTGGATGGAAGAGAGTAAAAGACAAGCAGGCCAAAGCAATCATCCTAGAACCGGTCAGTAAACGCTCCGGGGGCAAATATGGGTCTGTCTCACATTCCGTCCAGAACAAGGAACTCATCTTCCTTTTGCATAAGGGGATTACCCCAACCACCAGCCATCTCGGGAATACTAAAGCAGATGAGTGTTAGCAGAGTAGATGACCGGAGATTCTGCTGATACGTACCGATAGATACATCTAATCAATACTGTGAAGTACGCAAAGATCTCAGCACAGAGAATGATTTGCATGCGACTGCGAGGGATAGAGGTGGTCGAGTCAAGAGCCTTCTCGCCGTCCAATCCATGACCGTGGCGGTTGACGGTCCAGAAGAAGTGCAGCGCAACACAACCACAGACGGCCATGGTTGCAACCTGAAATGCGATACCGGCGATAATGATATCGTCACCTGCTTTCAACATGTCCTGGTCGGTATTTCCTGCAGCAGCAGCAACACCACCACCTGCAGCCTGCAAAAGTAGCGATCCCACATCACAGCCGATGAAGATCCAGGTAAAAAGACGTGGCTTGAGTTTGGAGTGCTGCGGGCCGAGAGCAAGGACAATATGCTTGAGAGTCAAGTAGATACCTGCGGCCACGAAGGTTGGAGCCAGTACCAGACACACGATCTGTAGTTTGAAGGCGGGTGCACTCCATGGATTATCATTCATCAGAACTCGTCCAATGTAGCCCGCCATTTCCATCAGAGCACCTATTCCGAGCGCAATCATGAATGTCCATGTCCGAAAATAGACACCCAGTCCGAGTTGACAAATCCCCAGAACACCAAAGAAAACGGTGAAAAAGACATTACCGCCGAAGTTAGGATAGTAGCCGTAGGTCGTTGCCTCTACGGGGCAGTATTCGCTCACTTCGAGGCATTCAGCGTAGCTCGGCATGGCGAAGATGGGCGAGCAGTTGTCGAGCAATTATGCTATAGTGGAAGAGGAAATGACCAGAGGAAAAGTAATTCACTCCCCGGTGCTGACTATGTATAAACCCCAAGAGCCCCAAGAACTCCAAGACCTCCAGTCTCAACACGGTACGATGCTGACGGAAAGTATTTATGATGTACAATCATTTCGTTTGCTTTGAACCCTCGGGGGCCGTCTGACGTGGAGAACAAGTAACAAGGAAAACGCGCCATGCCGCCGAGCAGTGGAGCCGACAATATCAACGGCCATCTAAAAAGAGATGATTATTGGCGGATCCAGTCTCTCGCATTCGTTCTCGTTCTCGTGCGCCACTTCGTTTCCAGACTCAACGCAAGATGTGATCCACTCCGGAGGATTCGTTTAGAGATAGACGAATCGGGGAAATGCAGATGCATGGCAAGTTTGAAAAACCCTGGTGGATCAACTCAGTAGCATTGATCAGGGGCATTTCTTATACATATGTATCATGAATAATCCCGAGTACTCCATATTGACCTAATTGAAGGTTCTCTCCTGACTGCTTCTCAAGAAAAGGTTGAAAAGAAGAAGTTCTCGAATGTTTGCGAATTTCCCAAAATGAAAAGCAACTCGGACTTAACAAAATCGGGAAGGCGCAAAGGCCGAGCTGCAATGCCTTAAAACGGCAGGCGCATTCCTTTGACGCGATGTCACGTGGAAAGTGACTTCCCTTGGGGACTTTTTTGATATCAACTTGCATCTTCAACCTCAACCTCAAGCATAAATCGAATGCCCAATGCCGATGCGGTCTGGCTAGTAGTCTCATGGCTCCTCGTCGCACGCATACCAAGTCGCGCAATGGTTGTGATCAGTGTAAGCGGCGCCGCGTCAAGGTGAGTCTTGAGTTCGTACTACATCAACTCCATGTCTATCAATTCTCTCCCCCGCAAAAGTGCTGACAGCTGCAGTGCGACGAGAAAGGCCCTCCATGCTCCAATTGTGTCTCAAGAGAGCTACAATGTACATATTTGAAAGCACCCCCACGGGATAGTCAGCCAGGCTCTTCTATCCCTGATGCGACAGCTCGACCAAGCACATCTATATCGACTTGTGATCCCGCGACTCCACGACCTTTTGCACCCATCAGTCCCGCCGCTTCCACTCCTTCATCTATATCCACAGTCCGAGATCTAGAGCTGATGCATCAGTTTTCCACCGATACTTTTCGGACTCTAAGTACAGGATCTTCCGAGTTTGAAGTCTGGCAGATCGCGATTCCTCGTCTGGCCCTGCAATATGATTTCCTGATGAATGGGATATTGGCAGTCGCTTCGTTGCACATTGCTACAACCGTTGAAGCTCCAACATCCTTGGCTTATGTCGATACTGCCCTGCAATATCATAATCTCACCTTTGCGCCATTCCGGGTGGCTATCGATAACCTCACCCCACAAAACTGCGAGGCCGTCCTAGCGCAATCGATTGTTACCACCGTGATTGGCATTGCTCTCCCACGGGCGACAGGCGCGCGTGATGAAAGTGCGAACATGACTGAAAACATTGTCACGGTCTTTCAACTTTTACAAGGTGTTCGAAAGATCATTCACATTGGCCGTTCATGGATCAAATTAAACCTTTTTTCCAGTCAATCAAAAATGGGGCATTCGGATCTTACAGGGCTTGACGCAGAGACAACGGTAGCGCTGGATCGCTTGGTCAGATTGAATGACGAAACTTTAGCCAGCATTGATACTGAGCAATATCGCATCAACAGTGATGTTCTCGCGCATCTCCGCCATTGCTTTACCTTATTCACCAATTCTCAGGACCCGGGAAATGTGCTTGCATGGTTAGCTGCCGTGGACAAGGAATTCGTGGACAATGTGCAGCGTCGGCAACCGCTGGCTCTGCTCATCCTTATGCATTGGGGTGTCTTGTTAGGCGAGCTAGATGGCCAAAGATGGTGGGCTCGTGACTCTGGCCGGGCGTTGGTCTCGGAACTGCTTCGTGTGCTATATCCCGTTGATGCTCGTTGGGCCGATTCATTGATTTGGCCTCGAAAAAAGATGAGGCTGTGATTGATACGGAATCAAATTGACGACCGCGAAATTTACGATGAAATAGCTGTAATAAGCTAGAGTCCAGCAAGATGATCACAAAAGCGACTCAATTGACATCTAGTCGACCCAGATGGGCTGTATTTCGCTGCAATTGTAACCTCGCAAATGCATCCCGATGAATCGCCTTTTGCACTCGCCGGCGGCCACATTGCTCGAATTTTCTTGCCGAGCAATAATAATGGGATATTCTCGGCCCTCACGGACTTGGTAGGACCAACTCATGAAGCAGCATGGGCTTGGATGACATTTTGCGATACAAAAATCTCCAAAGTTTTGCCGGCTTTATGCCATCCATTATTCCTTCAAATTGCTGTGAAGTCTTTACTTTGAAGGGAAAAATCAAATTGAACACTGACATCTACTATCAAATATTGTGCTAGAAATAGAGCAGACCATGAGAAATGACATACACGATACAACACTCAGGCCTGAATATTGCCAGATTACAATTTTGCGTTACTATCCTGTAGACAGAATACTACATTTCACTGTTATTACTACACTGAAGTGAAAATATTGTACATAGCCACCACGGGCATATAATATTGAGATAGTTACTAGTAAGCTGTATTTATATTCTATGAAGACTTGGTTCCACCGCCACACCAGCACCGACCATCGCCATCGCGCTCGACCTGAACGACAATATCCATGTCCTGCTCGCGAAGGTAGTCCACTGTTCGCTGGCGGACGTCTTCAAGATCGGACCCTCGGGATGCAACGACGTGAATTACCCCGAAAACCTTCTGGTTCTTCCGTTCATGAGCGTGGTCATGGTCATGATCATGATGGGCATGGTCATGGCTGTGTGCATGGCTGTGACTGTGATTATGACCGTGCCCGTGATCATGCTGATGGAAATGATCCTGATGATTTTCACAGCCCCCGGAGTGGTCATGGTCATGGTCATGGCCATGAGAATGAGAATGGCTGGACGATGAGCCAGTATCGTCAAGCCAGAATTTTGGTACTGTGTAGCTAACCACACCACGTAGAGTACTCACACCAGCCAAGGTCTCACGAACATTATACTCCGTGTCCGCAGGCAGGGTCAGCAATAAGGTTTTAGCGGTACTACTGACAAGAGGAACAGCCGAGGCGAAAATGAGGATGGCGATAAAACACGAGGCTAATGGGTCGTACCCAGACCAGCCTGAGTAGTGTACCAGAATCGTCGATATCACCACAGCCACTGAGCCAAGTGTGTCGGCGAGAATGTGCAAGAATATGCCGTGCATGTTTTCATTGCCATGCGAATGATCATGCCCATGGTCGTGACCGTGGTGGTGGTGACCATGCTCGAAGCTGAAAATTCCAACAAAATTTACAAGCAAACCAGCAATACTGACAACCAACAGCTCACCAATGCGGTGCATTTCGCTTCCGGACGACAAACGTTCTACCGCCTCGTAGATGATCTCAACGCTGATGATCCTGCTGGGAATTAGCATTTGAGTCCTGTATCCCGTCAGACGATTCTTACATCAGAAAAATTCCATTGGCAAACCCAGACAAAGTATCAACTTTGCCGTAGCCATATGGAAATCGAGCATTAGGAGGCCATTTGCTCATCACGGCGGCACACAAGCCCACAACCAGCGCAAGGCAGTCAAAAAACATATGAATACTGTCACTAAGCAATCCAAGGGAGCCCGTCATGAAACCATACGATAACTGGACGAGCATAAAGCTGAAGTTTAGACTGTACTATGTCAGAGGAATGTACACACACAGGGGAGGAAACTAGACCGAAACTCACCACATGAAGTAGAAAATACTTCGGGAGTCTTTCTCCTTGAGGATGCTATATAGTAGTGGATAGGTCTCGCTACGACGAAGAAGCCATTTTGTCACCACCGAGACCTCTGTAGGTTCATGGGAGTGGTTATGATGATGATGGTGTGTATGACTGTGTGAATGGGCGTCTACGCGCAAATGTTTATCGTCCATTCTGGCAGCAAAGAAGGAAACCAGAGCTAGAAGACAGCGCGCGGCATAGACCATCACAATATCATCACGAATATGCGGAGAAGAAAGGAGACTTGCAGCTCCAGTGCTCACCGCAAGGCCAAATTTTTGCGACGATCGAAGACCGGCAGGCGATGAAACCATCAATGCGGCTGCAAGAAGCCCTGCTGGGACCAGGAGATAAAACGAGTCTGCTAAACTGAATGGTAACCCCCAAGAGATTAACATGGTTAAAATCAGGAGAGAGCTTCCCGAGACCAGCGCGAGAGGCGCATCAGTCGTTATAACGACTGCCGAAGGATTAGAGCCCGATGCTTGATCCTGTTTGGAGATAGAGTCGGCTACAAGGCCCGGTTCTGGGATGGGTCCCTGACGGCGCAGAACAGGGAACGGAGGGGAAATGACAAGAATAGATAGTAGCAGGGCCAGATAACCGGTCAATGGCCATGTATCCCAGGCATTGTTCAGGCCTAGATAACTCGAGATGATGGCGGTTCCTAATACTGCAAGCGTGAATATCTTCCGTCCGTAACGCTCGTGGGCTACCATGCGTGAGTCAGAAGCTACAAGGCTAGGTACGCCGGTAGCTGTCGCAAGAAGAAGGGCAAATGCGACCAAGAAACCTCCCACCTTCAATGCTGCGTAGATGGGCAATCCAATTGAGCAAATCTGGAGAAGGGCGGCCTGGGCGTTTTGCGTAGAGGGCGCGGGAAATTTGGTGAGGGAGAAAGAACTCCCTTTTTGGTAATTTAAGCGGACTAGACGGCCAACCCCGAAGAGAAGCAGCGTGATAGCAGTCAATACGCAAGCTTTCTGACCCGTCTGTTCAATTCCCTTGAAAATCGTGGCTGATGCTTTATCGGCAGCCAGTCCATCTGGCGCGCTTTCGTTTTGCTGCGTGCATCTCCGTGGATACCAGGAGATTGCTATCCAAGGCAATGCGATCAGAGCGCCGGCAAGTACTTCCTGTCTGTAATGGGGTCAGTCACTGCTTCAATGCCGAGTTTCGGTAAATCCACGCACACTTGACTGGCGCTACTCTCCGGCTTGTTTGCAGCAGCCTGGGGGTTTATTTCAGGAATGTGGGGTGTATCGTGATGAATTGACGTTATACTGTGGCTATGAGCATGATGATGGGCAGGCGAATGCGAGTGTGAATGCGAATGCGAATGGGAGTGACCCTTTGTGTGGCTATGAGTATGCGAATGATTGTGTTGAGACCAGGACTCAGTCGGAGCGTGTCCATATAAGCCATTTGCATTGGCATTGACGGTGTCGGCGTCGGTCACAACCGAGTCTGAAGATGGCGGCTTGGAGGCATTGGACAAATCGAGTGAGAGGGCGGTCGGTGGAGGTTGAGCATAACGAGATCTATTGTGTCCCCGACCCCGACTGTGGCCATATGAGTGTCCATTGACCGGCGCGACATTCCCATTCAGGGGCGGTAGCCCCGTCGACATTGTCGTAAAGAGGGGAGGTATATCGCAGATGGAATAGGAGATGGCCGATCAGAGGAGGAGAGGGCAACCCGCAAAGCTCAGATTGTGGGGGTGAAGTTTCAAGATGCAACCCGCATGGCGTGTAGTCAATGAGGAGGAAGAAGAAGAAGAAGAAGAAGAAGAGAAAAGCACGTGAAGTCCTCAACTTTTGGAGAACTCGCAGGTCGATCTGAGGAAGGCGCGACCTTGGGGGGTAGACACGTGATCTTATCGCGATAACCCCGTACTTTCCTAAAAAGGAACACCGACTTGCATTCGTCCACGCCGCAACAACACAACAGCACATCTTCCCTCCGTCAACGCTCTCACAACCCTGTGAAGTGAATGAGTTCGATTAACTGGAGCTGGATCAGGTGCAGATAGGTTGAGTGCGCCTCAATTGCAGAAGATCAGAAGCTACACACTAGTCACCATGATCGAATCGCTCATTACCATCGCATTCTGCCTGTCAACTGCCCTGACAATCGTCATTTTCCTTCTTCCGTCGCAGTATAAGCCAACGTCTGACTCAAAGTCGAAGCATACCGTGCAAATTCTTGTTCTAGGGGACATTGGACGAAGTCCGCGCATGCAATACCATGCACTGAGTATTGCGAAGAATGGTGGACGGGTGGTGATTATCGGTTATAGAGGTGAACTTGGAGAGCACCCTCTTTATAGCAGTACTACAACGTATAACAGCAAGGCTAACAATTGTACCCAATTTTCTCCAAAATTTAGAGTCTGACCCTCATCCTGAAATTGAATCGCATCCAAATATTTCGATTGTCCCTCTGTCCCCTCACCCCGCATGTCTCCAAACGAGCAACAAGCTCTTGTTTACTATCTACGGTCCACTGAAGGTGCTTTTCCAAATGGTATCTCTCTGGAAATGCCTGGCGTATTCTATTGCCCCAGCTCGATGGCTTCTCGTCCAGGTAGGTTGATCTTCAAGGAAACAACAATCCCAAACTATATCTGTGCTGTCTGAACATCCGCTGACCTGGAGTCTTCTAGAACCCGCCTTCAATTCCCACACTTGCAGTATCCTCCATATCTTGCTTCCTACGACAAACTCGCTTGGTGATTGATTGGCATAATTTTGGATATTCCATTCTAGCACTGAAGCTTGGTCCAGCTCACCCACTCGTTAAGCTATCAACTTGGTATGAGAAGAAATTCTGCAAAATGGCTTCGGCCCATCTATGCGTAACCGATGCCATGCGATCAGTCCTCAAAAAGGACTTCCAACTTCAAGCGCCTATCCTGCCCCTGCATGATCGTCCAGCGAGCCACTTTCAACCCATTACTGATTCGAAAGCTCGCGACGAGTTCCTTGCCTCCATACCCGAGACAAAAGATGTGCGTTCCTTGCTAGACACTGGGAAACTTCGAGTCCTTGTCAGCTCCACTTCGTGGACACCGGACGAAGATTTCTCAATCCTCATAGACGCATTGCTGCAATACTCGGAACAAGCTGTCACTCAGCCACATCTGCCACATATTCTTGCCATAATTACCGGGAAGGGTCCGCAAAAGCAGATGTACCTGGAGAAGATCGCAGCTCTTGAGGCTTCCGGCAAGCTTCACAGGGTGACAATCCGTACTGCATGGCTGACAGTTTCTGATTATGCTCGTCTGCTTGCATCAGCATCCCTAGGAGTCAGTCTGCATACAAGTAGTAGCGGCGTAGATCTCCCAATGAAAGTTGTCGACATGTTCGGTGCTGGTCTACCGGTTGTCGGGTGGAGTCGCTTTGAGGCATGGCCCGAATTGGTGACTGAAGGCGTGAATGGAATGGGATTTGGTAGCGCAATGGAATTAATGGAGCGGTTGGTAGACTTATTCGGTGATGATCAAAAACTGGCCAAGCTTCGAGGAGGTGCTCAGAAAGAAAGCCTTCGCCGATGGGACGATGAATGGAATCCAATTGCCGGGTCATTATTTGGCCTGACCTAGCAAAAGCTCAATCCCGCAAATAGATTTCTCATGCTGCCAAGGCAGCATCTTCTTCCAATTCCTGCTTCCCATTCATATCTCATACGATCCTCAGATGGGTTGGTCGTGGCAACATTGCTACTGTGTCAGGTAGGTTCCTTTAAACTTGGAGTTGCAGTAGAGACAAGTATCGAAAGCCGTGGCAATGCTCATGAAGACCGGACTTGGTGGTTCCTCGCGTAGACGCGCCACCAATTCTTCGTCAACGAACTCCGTCTGGCAGATAGAGCAGTATTTAGATATACCAGGCTCTTGGATTGCCTGAAAGGTCAGTCCACAGCGTGCTTTAAAAGGTCAGCTCAAGATGAAAAAGTTCTAGGAGAATACTTCGCTTACTGAAAAGATGCCCACTTTCACATTGCGCTTCTGTAGAGGAAACCCAAGGAATTCCGGCATCGCAAATATCACACTTCTCAAATAAGTAGCTCCCCGGTTGATCGAACTGATCCAATGATTTGCTCTCTATTACAGAAGCTTGGTTGGCGCATTTCGATATCTCTTCGCTCAAATCGGCACCTGACTTGATTGACAAACGCTCGAGAGCCTTTTGCGCTAGATGATGAGTTGAGGTAAGGGTCTCATCGACGATACTGCAACATGCTGCAGCATAAATGAGCCTTTGATCCTCTTGGATGAGCTCATTCTTTTTGTCGCACTGCGAAAGCAAGAAAGTAATGGCTTTCTCTTTCCCATTTCCTGCCATCTGTATACTTTGTTCTGGATTCGGTGCAAAAAGTGAACCGGAGTCCGGTGTCTGGTCAGGGTCCTCGATCGCAAAGCCCACAACCGCTCTCTCATCAGATGCGACTTTATACTGGATCATATTTGTTGGATGGCGAGTGACAAGAACGGCCATGACCCCACGGTGAGAAGCTAGGCCCCAAACTCGAACTCCGACATGTCCCCGCAAGTCACGGTCCAGATCATACTGTTCACGAATGGTTTTGATCGTCTTGGTCCACAGTGGGAGGCTCAGCCCATCGAAACCAGGATTTTCAATGCCCATGCTGGTACCTAGGGCGGCCGAGGTGCCCAGGTGGAGAGTGCAGGAATCATTTTGCTCGTCAGTCAAAACGGCCATGGCTGAGAATCATTAGCATTCATTGTTAATTGCCATCAATTAGATTTTCAGAACGTACCTGAAATGGGTTCCATGTCGCTGCGAGGCTCGCCGTCCTCAATAGGGAATGAAGAACTCATGACTGTCCAGACCTCGACTTCTTCTGTACTAGTTTCATTGTTTTGGTATAAAAAGCGGGACATTGATATCGTGAGAAATCCGGAGGTGATTCCAGACGCCAACGCCACCCTCGAAGAATTGCTCTAGAATCAAAGTCAGCGACTGTGGCTTTTTGGAAGGTATGGAAGCCTTAGGATAGTATAATAGGACAAGACGCACCGAATGAATCCATCTGAGTGGGCCTTCAACCTGGCAATGTGCCCATTTTGGTGAAAAACGAGCCAAGGGATGATGTACAAATTCAGCAGCAACTTGGTATTGCGGAGAACCTAAGCCATCCATCACCTTACTCAAAGTGGCGGATATCTTTAGGAAATATAATTGTTTTGCATATGCAGCGGCAAGCACTGATGTGGCAGAGTGAACCCCCTCTTCTTCGGTGTTTTGCGCAAATGTCCAAGGTCCAGTCGAGAGTGACAAGATACGAGCCTTCAGCTGAAGTGTCTTTTGAAGAATCGACCCCGGCGAAACATTGGGAGTGGTATTCTCCTGGCTCAGCTGAAGACTGCACAACTTCTCAGCACGATAAGATCGAACCGGTGACGGTGAGTTTGGAATTCTGCGAATTTGCAGCAGAATGAGCTCATTGGCATCATTCGCAACAGCCATCAGGTGAATACCCCATCGGCTTTCGGGTTCTGGCACTTGATCGGAATATTCGGGCTGCTGCGGAATCTTCAAAGGCGAAGACCAATGGAATGACCGAATATTTGCTTTTCGAAGTGGTTCCCCAGTCAGCATACCAGGCGTTGAGGGGTTGGGATGAAGTGCATGATTGACAATCGCGACCCTTGTCCATATCGCCTTGGGGCCGATGGGTTCCCATAAAGAGAGTACCAGACCCGATGTCAAGACGGCCAGGACACTACGACGGAACCGAGCCAGGCCTACAGGAGACCATGCCAAGCCAACAACGGTACTTGTTGACTGCTCTGCGGCCAGCGAGAAATCATCTCGGTTTTGAGGAGAGATCGGTGGCCATTCAGCATTGGTGAAGGTGTTGACACGGATGCGAGTGATATCCCATGCATCTTTCCCTTGAGCATCTGATCCTGTTCGGCTAGTTTTAGGCGTCTATTTTTAATTGTTAGAACAGACTATACGCGTAGGACTAGGTTGTTGCACGCACTAAAATCTGGACATTCTCTCCTGCAGCCACGGCCAGTTCTCCGTCAGGTGACCAGGAGAGAGCTTCGAAGCATGATGGAAGTAGCTGTAGCTCAATAGGGGTGAGCATCTTGCAAAATCCAATATCACAAGTCCCTAGTCAGCATGTTTGTTAATCGAAAAGAAGTAAGCAAAGGTGTAAATGGATGGAATTGTTTGGTGATGGACCCGCGATGCTGGGGAGCTGTCCGAATCTGGACTAGCGCCATTCTTAACTGCGAAAGAATTCAAAAACATTCAAAATTCAATAATTGCAATGAGAATACTTTTTAGATTTGGCAAAATGATGGTGGATGGTATTTTTGGTGCTATAATTAATGATAGGTTCCAGGAGTGAATTTGAACTGGTGATAAAGGTGGAAGAATCTCTCTAGTGAATAGTTTCAATTTAAAGAGTGGCATTTACAGACTGATTTATATACTTCGTCAAGTGGGAGTATACAACCTGAGTGTCACCATGGTGAATGTTACTGCTCGTACTAATTGAGCACCATTTTTCCATTGTGACTTCATATGTGAGCGCTGGTGTTAAAGGGTATCATTAAGACATTGTACATCGCTGGCAAATTAGTCGACGCGATCCAGCTTCTGCACGACCATGGCACTAGCAGCACCACCGCCGTTGCAGATAGCTGCCACACCGTACTCGCCGGGCTGCAGTTGATGAAGCAGAGTGACGAGGATACGAGAGCCAGAGCTTCCGAGAGCATGGCCCAGCGAGATGGCACCGCCGAGCATGTTCACATTGGCATTCTGGAGACCGAGGATCTATAGGAGATATGCGTTAGCCATGATCTGCAAGTGACTAGAAGAATAGTCAAGCAATCAAGGCAAAGATTAGCTTACCTTCTCATTGGCTTTGATGACAGCGGCGAAAGCCTCGTTGAATTCCCACACGGCAACTTGATCCTTGGTGATACCGGCCCGCTCCAAGGCGATGGGGACAGCCTTGGCTGGGGCGACGGGGAAGTCAACAGGGTCGATGGCGGCATCAGCTGTAGAGACAATGCGAGCCAGTGCTCGGCCACCAGTGCCAAATTCGCGCGCAATCTCCTTGTTCGCAAGGACCAGCGCCGATGCGCCGTCGTTCATGGTCGAGGCATTCCCCGCAGTAACGGTACCCGTACCATCGCGCAGGAAAGCGGGCTTCAAGGTGGTCAGCTTGTCGGCCCGGAGGTTCTCAAAGCCTTCATCGCGTTCAATGACGGTGTCACCCTTCTTTCCCTTGACAGTAACGGGAGCGATTTCATCGGCGAACTTGTTCTCCTTCCAGGCTGCCTGGGCACGTTCGTAGGAACGGATAGCGTATTGATCCTGATCCTCGCGCGAGACTTCGTATTTTTTCGCGGTCTGCTCGGCACAGATTCCCATGTGGAATTGATTATACACATCCCAGAGGCCATCCTTGATCAGGCCATCCTCCAGCTTAATCTCACCAAAGGGGGGCAGTTGGCTTGATCGGGGCATGTAGTAGGGCACACGGGTCATATTCTCCATACCACCAGCGACCTGGGCCTCAGCCAGACCTAACTGAATATTCTGGGCTGCCAACGCAACTGCTTTCAGGCCTGATGCGCACACCTTGTTAACGGTCATGGCCTCCACCGTTGAAGGCAAGCCCGCGAAGATAGATGCCTGACGGGCAGGAGCTTGGCCAACTGAGCCCTGAAGAACATTTCCCATATATACATCTGTGATCTTATCCACAGGGACGTTGCTCTTGCCGAGAGCGGATTTGATGGCGATCGCTCCGAGTTGGGGTGCGGAAACGGAAGCAAATGAACCATTGAACTAATTCCGATTGATGAGCGACTATCACTTATCACACAGAAAGATTGAGGAATCTCAAAAGGACACCAAGACTCTTCACTCACCTTAGCAGTTGGTGTACGGGCAGCACTGATAATGTAGGCTTCTTGGATTTCCTTGAATGACGGGCGTGCGGAGCTAAACTGCCTCTGACCGCGGAATGCGGGGAGAGCAGCCCGTACTGAGAGACGTGTAGACATTCTGGGGGCGGTAATCATGGTGAATATGAATGAAATGAAGATGTACAAAGCCGAGCAAAAGGTATTGGGTCGAGTGAGATCAACAAAGGACAAGAAAGAGGAAGAGGAGGAAGAATGTAGGAAGAACAACTACAAAACGCCCTTCCTCAAGCGCGGTTAACTGCGGCTGGGCGGGTCGGCCGCTTTCCGCCAGACCTCGGCATCCCGCAAATCACATGACATGACATACTTCAATACTGGTGCCTTAACACTCAGGCATGAATGTAATTTCATGTCATGACTAAGCAAATGGCGGGCCCCTCCTCAATTAAGTCGACCTCGACGCTCTTCATTGCTTCTTCTTCTTGGATGTTCATCCCTCACTGTTGCATCTTCCATTCTTCATAGACTTGCAGAAAGACCTTTTGGATTGATACCAGCTTCCGACCCAGACGGATTTATCATAATGTCGACATCTGCTCGCCGTCGTCTCATGCGGGACTTTAAGGTATGTCATTGTTCTAGCCAGTGTCAACTGGGCAATGAAGACATGGGCCATCCCTCTCAATTACGAACCCTGGCTGTGGTTTCAGTGAGAAGATGCATGAGCTGTAATCTGAAGCGTATTGTTCCGTCCATGTTCTTCTTGCCTTGGCTTGGTGTTTCCAGAATCTCTCCATTACCCAGCGAAGTCGCCCCCCTCCTCCCCACGCTAACATTTTCCCGTTTCTGTGACTCTAGCGCATGCAAACCGATCCCCCCGCTGGTGTTTCTGCCTCTCCCGTCGCCGATAATGTGATGACATGGTATGGGAATATCCTGAATACATGGAAGAGTTCTTTTTTTCTCGAAAACTCACACCTCTATAGGAATGCGGTTATCATTGGCCCCGCCGATACACCCTTTGAGGATGGAACCTTTCGTCTGGTGATGAATTTCGAGGAACAATACCCCAATAAGCCCCCCGGCGTGAAATTCATCAGTCAAATGTTCCATCCTAATGTCTACGGAACTGGTGAACTTTGTCTTGATATTCTCCAAAACCGATGGAGCCCGACGTATGATGTTGCGGCGATCTTAACGAGTATTCAGAGGTAAGATCAAGTTGATCACTTTACGTGCCCACCATACCTAGTATATGCTAACAATTCTTCTCCTCTAGTCTATTGAATGACCCCAATACCTCCTCCCCAGCCAACGTCGAAGCATCCAACCTCTACAAGGATAACCGGAAGGAGTACATTAAACGAGTCCGCGAGACTGTAGAAAAGAGCTGGGAAGACTAAGGGGAGAAATACTGAAGTGTGACCTGGAGCATCTTTTCATTTTCTTCATCCCGAATGTTTCCATCTCATCTTGGTGCTTCTTTTGTCGAAATATTGGGGATTGAAACCAGTTGGGAGAAAGCGAATAATGAATAATACCAGAGTCGAGCAACGGCTGCAGTCTGGCCGTTTGATCTGCACAGCGTGGGGTTTGGGCGCCTGGTTTCACTTGACTTTGTCATGTTATGTTATGTTATGTTATTTTTTTTTTTTCATCCATTCGATTCCATTTGACTTCATTATGTCTCTCATTTTGTTGATTGTCCTGGATGAGTCTATAGTTATTTGTGCATTGTGACTCCATTCTGACCCATCCATAGCTTTTGCATAGCCTCAATTAATACCTTGACTTTTATGAATAAATTATCTATAATAAAATATAAATATAATATAATTTATATAATTATACTCCTGCTTGAATATAAAAAATAAAGTTGCTGCAGTCTGCAAGTCCAAAAAGAAGCGGTCGGCCAAGAAGATTCGCCCAAACGGGCGATCCGTCAACAATTGGGAAATCCTCCACTTTTCGACCTTCTCTCCCTTTCTCTTTTCCCTCTTCTTCTTCTTCTTCTCCGCCTCGACGACTACCTTCAGTGGATCCAGGCTGACTTGATTTGATTTCTTTTCTTTTCGTGTTGAATTTGACCCCTTTCTTTTCAGCTGAATTTCTGTCCTTTTATTGGCGCAGTTCACGTGGTGGTTACACCCCTATTCCCTTGGTTTCCCAGACAAATCCCCGGTATTTCTTCAGCTCTCCGGGATTTGTCTGCCCCTCCTTAGGGCTGAAGTGTCCTTTGTTTTTACCCCCTTTTTTCTTTGTTTGTGAATACGTGTGAGAGGGAGAAATACTATCGGAAAATCGCAAATATGGCGTAAGTATTACTTCAAATTCTGATCAATTGGAACCCGTCTCTGACTCGGGTCTTTTTAGGTCTGCGGGGTCCAACACCATCAAGGGTACGCACAACATGGAAGATGCGGTGGAGTAAACAACAATGCTAACCCCCCAACGCGTCTAGTTGTTGCCCGATTTCGGCCTCAGAATAAAGTTGAATTATCTTCGGGAGGTCAGCCAATCGTTGCTTTTGAAGGGGAAGAATCATGTAAAATCACGGTGAGTGACGCAACCCATAAACAATGGGTGAGAGCTTAACTGACAGGGAGGGTGGATTTTGTGATACAGTCCCAAGAAGGATCGGGGGATTTCACCTTTGATCGGGTGTTTCCTATGGACTCAGCTCAAGCCGACATTTTCGATTTCTCGATCCGACCAACTGTCGATGATATATTGAATGGATACAATGGAACGGTTTTCGCCTATGGTCAGACGGGTGCAGGAAAGTCGTATACGATGATGGGATCCGATATTGATGACGATATGGGCAAGGGTATTATTCCACGAATCGTCGAGCAAATCTTCGCCAGTATTTTGACAAGTCCGAGCAATATCGAGTACACGGTACGGGTTAGCTACATGGAAATTTATATGGAACGAATTCGGGATCTGTTGATGCCGACAAACGACAATCTCCCCGTCCACGAGGAAAAGAACCGCGGTGTCTATGTGAAGGGATTACTGGAAATTTACGTGTCGAGTGTGCAAGAAGTTTACGAGGTTATGCGCCGTGGTGGTAATGCTCGAGCTGTGGCCGCGACCAACATGAACCAGGAATCGTCTCGTTCGCACTCCATCTTCGTTATTACTGTCAGCCAGAAGAACGTCGAAACAGGTTCTGCCAAAAGTGGTCAGCTGTTCCTCGTCGATTTGGCTGGTAGTGAAAAGGTTGGTAAGACAGGAGCCAGCGGTCAGACTCTCGAAGAAGCGAAGAAGATCAACAAAAGTTTGAGTGCTCTTGGAATGGTCATCAATGCGCTTACCGACGGAAAATCGACTCACATCCCATACCGTGATTCTAAACTCACTCGA